>Ga0209085_1000005_pt1 | contig 165013 bp, 154 predicted proteins | sample C_131016_EF_Meta_FD_187310 | JGI IMG/M metagenome (GOLD analysis project Ga0209085, IMG submission 187310) | Freshwater microbial communities from Lake Croche, Canada to study carbon cycling - C_131016_EF_MetaG (SPAdes) (version 2) | ecosystem: Environmental > Aquatic > Freshwater > Lake... | reverse complement strand
GGTCACCCTCAATCACTGGGTCACAGGCGATCAGTTTGCGACGATCTACAGCCTGGGCCAAATGGCTCCAGGTCCCAACATGTCCATGGTCGCGCTCATTGGTTGGCAGGCCGCCGGCGTGGCGGGTCTTATCATCGCACTCGTGGCATTCTACCTGCCATCGAGTTTTCTGACCTACGGATGCAGCTTCATTTGGGATCATTTCAAGGAAAACCCCTGGCGCTCTTCCGTGCAGCAAGGCATGGCCCCGATCACCATCGGACTCATGCTGGCCGGCGTCAACGCAGTCGGAAAAACGGCCTGCATAAACCCGAGCCACAGCATACACTTCAATACCATCACCTGCACCATCGCACTGGCCGTGACCGGCATTCTCTTCGCCAAGCGTATCAACCCCGCATTGTTGATGCTACTCGGAGGCGTGGCAGGATGGTTCTTGCTGCGCGCAAACTGATATCACCACCAAAACAGTCGGGCTGATTAAAAAACAACCCAGCCGTCCCAAGCTTACTCCCTCCCCCAAGTTTGTAAGCTTAACTCCCTACGACCGGGTTGTTCTTTATGAAACCAAAATAAGCAAACCCCGTGCCAAGTCTCCGCCAGAAGCGAAAAAACCAGCCGCCAATGAGAGTATTTTTACTTAAGTCACTTCTCTGCAGTTTTTAGTTTAACTTATGCTCTGGCTAATAAATTCCCTTTCGCGTCCAAATCGTAAAATCAACACGCTGGTGAAAAAGCTCCACTTCGCTCCGCAACTGATAAAAATTCTGCACATATTCGCATGTCCATCGTTTTTCGAATTCTCGATTTCACCCTGAATCGCCCTGCGTTGCCAACGACACTCTTCGGAATCTGGCTCGCCATTCTTTATCACGTTTCGAACAGCGTGCCGGCGGAGATGCCGGAGATGATCATTCCTCAGCAGGATAAAGTCCTGCACTTCGTATTTTTTCTCGGCGGCGGAACCGTTCTTGCGGCCTCTTTGCGCCTTCTGGCCAAGCTTCAAGGCATCCGTTTGCTCTTGGCCGTCGCGGTAGTGATGGGAGTTCTCGGAGCGCTCGACGAATACAACCAGCAATTCATCCCAGGGCGGTCCGGGCTGAGCCTTGAGGATTGGATTGCAGACATGAGCGGCGCACTGACTGGAGTGGTGCTGCTTCGATTCTTTGTTGCCAAACTCCAGACGAAAGAAATCAACGAAGCCTGAGCGTTAGACGCCTTTTTTCTCAATGAGCGCGTAGGCGCTGTGGTTGTGGATCGACTCGAAGTTCTCCACCTCCACGCGATACCACAAAATATTCTGATCGGACTCGCAACGAACGGCAACATTCCTCACTAAGTCTTCGACAAAAACCGGATTCGCATAAGCCTGCTCGGTGACATGTTTTTCGTCTGGACGCTTGAGCAAGCTGAACAACTCGGCACTCCCGGACTCCTCGGCAAGGCGCACCATGTCTTCGATCCACATCGGCTTCGTGCAGCGAACAGAGAGTGTCACATGCCCACGCTGGTTGTGCGCGCCAGCCGTGCTGATGGCCTTCGAGCATGGGCACAGGGTGGTGACTGGAACGATGGTGGTGACCACAAAATCCATGCGCCCGTTTTCCAAGGTCGCACTGAAGCGCACGGTGTAATCCATCAATCCCATCGCCCCGCTCACGGGGGCTTTTTTACCAAGGAAAAAAGGAAATTCGATTTCGAGATGCGCGCAACCGCTCTCAAGCCGCCTGCACATTTGCTCGAGGATGTCGCGAATGTTTTCCACATGGATCACTGGACCGTGCTCCGAGAGAACCTCGATGAAGCGGCTCATGTGAGTGCCCTTGAAGTGATGCGGCAGGTCAACCGTAAGCTGAATATTGGCGACTGTGCTTTGAACAGAATGCTCCTTGTCGCGGACCTGCAGCGGGTAGCGCAGAGACTTCACTCCTACACGATCGATCGGCATGCGCCGCTCGTCGCGCTCGTTTTGTGTATCCTTCAACATCTAAGAGGTATTTTTACCTCTGCCACCGTGAGTCCAAGTCAAAAAAAACCGTGCGGGCGCACGCGGCTTTGTTTTTAGTGGCAGGGATATGGCAACAAACCTTTTTGATCTCTCCGAAGAAGTCGCTGTGGTTATTGGGGCAACGGGCGTCCTTGGCGGCAGCATGGCTGTCGCCCTCGCTTCTGCCGGAGCCACTGTGGTGGTGGCTGGACGAAATGCGGAACGCGGCGCCCAGCGCTCGGCCGAAATCCAAAAAACCGGCGGTCGCGCTGCATTCATCGAGTGCGATGCCACCGACCGTGAGAGCCTCGAGGAGCTTCTCAAGGCAACCACAGAGCGGTTCGGAGTTCCATCTGTCCTTGTGAATGCTGCCGGCGGAAACGATCCACGCGTCACCGTGACCCCAGAAAATCCTTTCTCGCAGATCGCCGCTGAGGATTGGACATCGAGCTTCGATCTCAACCTTGTCGGCGGCGCGTTGCTGCCATGCCAAGTTATCGGCCAGGCAATGGTGGATGCAGGTCGCGGGAGCATCATCAATGTCGCCAGCGCCTCCGCACACGTTCCTCTCTCCCGCGTTGTGGCCTACTCCGCCGCCAAAGCCGCCGTTCTGAATCTCACCAATTTCCTCGCTCGCGAATGGGCGACCGCCGGCGTGCGGGTGAATTCCATTACTCCCGGATTCTTTCCAGCTGAACAAAATCTCCGCCTTCTCTTTAATCCCGATGGCTCGACCACTCCCCGCGCCGCAGCCATTCTTGGGCACACGCCCATGGCACGATTCGGCGAGGCTGAGGAGCTCTCTGGCGCCGTTATTTTCCTAGCCAGTCCGAATGCCAGTTCGTTCATTACCGGATCGGACATCCGCATCGACGGCGGGTTCCTCTCCCAGACGATCTAACCATCCGTCAAAACCGCCCCGTTCAATACTCCAAGCAAAACTTTAAAATCAGCAGTTCTCATGGAACAAAAAATTCTCACAATCGGTCTTCCCTCAGGCAGCCTCATGGAGCCAACGATTGCCCTTTTCGCAAAAGCAGGCTACGCGATTTCCGGCTCCAGCCGGTCCTACCGTCCCTCAGTAGATGATCCCGAGCTTCGCATTCGCCTCCTACGCGCCCAGGAAATCAGCCGTTACATCGAGCATGGGTATCTGGACTGCGGCATCACAGGACATGATTGGGTCGAGGAAAATGGCTCGGATGTCGAGGAGGTCGTCAAACTTCCTTACAGCAAGGCCACTGCAAATCCGACCCGCTGGGTGCTCGTCGTGCCCGAGGATTCACCGATCAAAACAACACGCGACCTTGATGGCAAGCGCATCGCCACGGAGGCGGTCGGTATAACCCGCCGCTTCTTCGAACGCGCCGGAGTGAAGGCTGAAGTCGAATTTTCCTGGGGTGCTACCGAGGTCAAAGTCCCAGATCTCGTCGACGCCATTGTGGATATCACAGAGACCGGATCCTCGCTCCGCGCGAACAAACTCCGCATCGTCGATACGCTCATGGAATCCTATCCCGCGCTCTTTGCGAACCGCTCCGCATGGGCAAATGAATGGAAGCAGGAAAAAATCCGCCACCTCGCGCTTCTCCTCAAAGGTGCTCTTGCCGCGAGGGATCTTGTGGGTTTGAAAATGAACCTTCCCGAGTCCGGGTTGAAAAAATTGCTTGAGGCATTGCCCGCATTACGGAATCCTACCGTTTCGCCTTTGGCCCAACCCGGATGGGTCGCCATCGAAACGGTGATTGAAGAGAAAATCGTGCGCGAGATCATTCCCAGCCTGAAAAATCTCGGCGCTGAAGGGATCATCGAGTATCCACTCAACAAAGTCGTATATTAGTTCAAGATTAGTTTACAACGCAGTCCCGAAATCCCATGGGTTCCATTAAAAAGAAGAGAAAGTCAAAAATCGCAAAACACAAACGCCGCAAGCGGATGAAAGAAAACCGCCACAAAAAGCGTTTGCGCTACAAGTCGTAAAATGGCTCCGCCGCCTCGCGCGGCGGACCTTCCATTCTTACGGGTTGCCTGCGGTCTTACCAAAACCCCGCCTTTGATTCGCATGATTGCCTGCCGTTTCCAACGGTTATTCGCCTCTGCGTGTCCTCGTTACAGAAGGATTGAATTTTACACAGCTCAAATCCTTTTTGTCATCGGATTTTTATCTGGCTGTCAGTCAAGGACAGCAGCAAATAAAGAAAGCGCCGGAGCCCCAATAGTGGCTGCATTTGCAAAGGCGCCCGAGCCTCTGACCGTCACGCCCAAACCCAAATCAAGCGTTCTTTCCAGTCAGCGCGACAAGGTTCAATACGACTCCGCCCTGACTCCAAAAGCCGAAACAACCACTGATCAGGTAGGCGCTCGATTGCGATCGTCTTTCGACGTTGAAAATGAGGGCGCCGACACCCTTTTAGTTGGCAAAGCTTCCGCCAGCTCAAAAATGCCTTCCCTTTTCGAGGAAGCTATCATTCTTGGCAAGCTGCGTGCCTTTTTGAAGTCATCCACAGCGACCGCCCCGAATACTTCCGTCTCATTTCACAATGGGCAAGTAACCGTAAATTTACCCTCAACGATCAACTCTGGCACGGCATCGGTATTGATTGCAAAAATGCTTTCCTTGGACGGAGTGAATGTGGCGCGTGCCGTCTTTGGCAAATAGCCCATTTCGTAAATCGCGCGAACGCCCTGACTATTTGATTTGCGTTTGGATTCATCCGCAAACTCCTCCATTCTATTAGTCCGCGACATGGCCAACGAAAAACATTCCGTGATCCGCATCAAAGGCGCCCGCCAGCACAACCTGCGGAACCTTGATGTGGAAATTCCGCGCCACCAGCTTGTGGTGGTGACCGGCATGAGCGGCTCGGGCAAATCCTCCCTCGCCTTCGACACTCTCTTCGCTGAAGGGCAGCGCAAATATGTCGAAAGCCTCTCGGCTTACGCGCGGCAGTTTCTGGATCAGATGCAGAAACCCGATGTGGACTACATCGAAGGGCTCTCCCCAGCTATCGCTATCGAGCAGCGGATATCTGCGGCCAATCCCCGCTCGACCATAGCTACAACTACTGAGATTTACGATTATCTCCGCCTGCTCTACGCGGCGATCGGCATTCCACACGATCCGCAAACCGGCCAGCGCGTCGCCCGGCAGACTCCTCAGGGAATCGCGGATGCCATCATTCGATGGCCCGAGGGCTCAAAGTTTCTCGTTCTTGCGCCACTGGTGACCGGCCAGACAGGTGAGTTTCGCGATGTCATTGAAAAAGCCCGCCGCGAGGGCTTTGTGCGCTTGCGGGTGGACGGGGAAGTCATCGAGTTGGCGGATACGAAAAACATCCGCTTGGATAAAACCAAACCCCACTTCATCGAGGCGGTCGTCGATCGTTTGACCGTGCGCCCAGATCTCGGGCAGCGCCTTGCAGACTCGGTCGAGACAGCCTTGCGTTTGGGCGCTGGACACCTTTCCACAAGCCGTCAGGAACCGGGTGCCGCGCAGTGGATCGAAGAAAAGTTCTCCACCGACTTTTGTAATCCCTCGACCGGCTTCACCATGCCGCGCCTCACGCCGAAGCATTTTTCTTTCAATAGCCACCTCGGAGCCTGCCCGGCATGCCAAGGGATCGGCACGGAGAGTTTCTTCGATTCCGAACTCGTGGTGGATGCCGAAAAAACAATCGCACAGGGAGCCATTCGTCCGTGGAAACAAGCCAACAAGCGCATGAAGGCCTACTATGCCTCGCTTCTGAACGGACTTCTCGCCGACACCCCGGCACCCGTCGAGAAGGCATGGCGCGATCTGCCGGAAAACTTCCGCGTGCTTGTCCTCAACGGCTCGGCAAAAAGAAACATCTCGATCGCCATCGGCGCGAACCGCACTTCGACGAAGCCCTTCGAGGGCGTTCTCACACAACTCGAGCACCTCTACGAAACCACGAAAAGCGAGTTTTCCCGCAAGCGCCTCCGGCTTTTTCAAGGCAAGCGGGTGTGCCGCGTCTGCGAGGGTGCCCGCCTGCGCCCCGAGATTCTTGCCGTCACACTCGCAACAAAGTCCGGCGTGGAGTTCGGCATTCAGGCAGTTTGCGGCCTCACAATCCGCGAGGCGGCGGATGTCATGGCTGACCTGCAACTCTCCGAGAGCGACGCAACCATCGTAAAGGATGTGCTGCGCGAGGTCCGGCAGAGGTTGCATTTTCTCAACGAAGTGGGTCTCGACTACCTCCAACTCAACCGCGAGAGCGGATCGCTTTCCGGCGGTGAGGCCCAGCGGATAAGACTCGCCACACAAATCGGCTCGGGGCTTTCCGGCGTTCTGTATGTTCTCGACGAGCCAAGCATCGGGCTCCATCAACGCGACAACGACCGCCTCATCCAAACCCTCCGCAACCTTCGCGACCTCGGGAATTCTGTGATCGTGGTGGAACATGATGAAGACACAATCCGCGCGGCCGACCACATCCTTGACATCGGTCCAGGAGCAGGCCCGCGAGGCGGTCAACTCGTCGCTCAGGGCACCCTCGACGACATCCTCCAAAGCGAACAGTCCCTCACCGCACAATACCTCAAAGGCACAGTGCGTATTCCTATCCCAAAACAGCGCACCGCTCCAAGAAAGACGGGCGCAGCCGAAGGTGAGATCGGCGATGGTTGGCTCCACGTTCAAGGCGCTACGGAAAACAACCTGAAAAATATCAACGCCGCATTCCCTGTGGGCTGTCTTACTTGCGTCACCGGCGTCTCCGGTAGTGGAAAATCGACTCTCGTCAACGACATCCTCCGCGTGGCCCTCGAGCGCGACCTCCACCGCGCGAAAGCCAAGCCCGGAGCCCACCGATCGATCACCGGTATCGAGCAATTCGACAAAGTCGTGGTCATTGACCAGACCCCCGTGGGCCGCACTCCACGATCAAATCCTGCGACCTACACCGGTGCTCTCGGGCCCATCCGTGACCTCTTCAGCGAACTCCCGGCCTCCCGCGTCCGCGGCTACGACTCGGGGCGTTTTTCCTTTAACAACAAAGGCGGCCGCTGCGAGCATTGCCAAGGGGATGGATTCATCCGAATCGAAATGCACTTCCTCGCCGATGTCTATGTGGAATGCGAAATCTGCCACGGTCGCCGCTACAATCGCGAGACGCTTGAGGTGACCTACAAGGGAAAAAACATCGCCGATGTCTTGGAAATGACGGTGGATGATGCAGTGCGTTTTTTTCGCCATGTGCCCGCGCTTTGCGCGAAGCTGGAAACCATGCAGGATGTGGGTCTCGGGTATTTGCGCCTTGGCCAATCCGCCACCACGCTTTCCGGTGGTGAAGCCCAGCGCCTCAAACTTTCCGCCGAACTCTCGAAGCGCGCCACCGGCCGCACGATTTACCTCCTCGACGAGCCAACGACCGGTCTGCACTTTGCCGACATTCACAAGCTTCTCGAAGTGCTCATGAAACTTCGAAACTCCCGCAACACCCTTATCGTCATCGAGCACAACCTGGAGGTCATCAAATGCGCCGACTGGATCATCGACCTCGGACCCAATGGCGGTTCCGGTGGCGGTCGCATCGTCGCCGAGGGCACGCCAGAGCAAGTCGCCCGTGTCAAAGAGAGCGAAACAGCCCGCTACCTTGCCAAATATCTCAAATCATGAAACGCCTCTGGCCGCTTCTCCTCACTCCCATTTTTGCTCAGGCCGCTCCACTCGATGAAGCCCGCGCCGCTCTCGAAAACGGATTCCCTCAGGTTGCACTGGTAAAAATAGAGCAGCAAATCCCCTCCATCGGATCCACTGGTGCGGATGCCGAAGCAAACCTTCTCTATGCCCGCGCCTTGATCGAAGCCGGTCAATCGGAGCCTGCCGCAGCCCTCATCATATCCTCAGGCATCCCCTCGGGTCCCGCCCGCAATTTCTGGCTCGCCCAGGCTCTTGCAGCCGATGGAGACTGGCTCAAGGCCTCTCAAGGATATGCCAGCGCGGCGCGCGTTTCGGATTTTGAATTTCAAAAGGAGGCCACCATCGGCAACGCCCGCATGCTGAAAAATCTGGGCAAACTCGACGAGGCCGCTTCCGCATTGGCACCTGCCGCCGACTGGCCAACTGGCACAATCAAATCCTCCGCTCTTCTGGATCTAGCGGAAATCCAGCTTGATCAAAAAAAACTGACTGACGCCCGCGCGTGCCTTGAGAGCATTCCAACCGAAAGCACTTCCCAGAACTCTCGCAAAACCATCCTCCTCGCAAAAGCCGCCGCACAGGAGGAGAATGACGACCTTGTTCTCAGCCTTCTGGCATCAATGACCCCAGTCAATGCGGACATGGCGGTCTTAGCCATCACCCTCCAAGCTACGGCTCTCCAGCGCCTCTCGAGAAACGCCGAAGCCGAGACTCTTCTCGAGGAGTTCATCGCCGCCCACCCCTCCGTGCCGGGACTCAAGAAGGTTTTCGCCACACTCGATGAGATCTACTCAGGCGCGACAAGCCCGTCCTCAAGCGAACTCAAACGCTGGTCCAGCGATCCGGAGCTGAGCCTGCGTCAAAAGCTTGCCACCTACTACCTCGCCCGTTTCGAAGCCCGCCAGAAAAGTCCTGAAACTGCGCTGCCCCTCCTGGAACGCCTTGCATCCGACCCCGCATCGAACCCTCTTGCACAGGAAACGCTCTTCGAACTTGCCGCGCTCCGCATTCGTTTGAACCGGAACGACGAGGCCCTATCACTCCTCCCCCCCGCAGGCTCCTCGCCCCACACAGATTTCCTGCGCGGACTCGCCCTCTCACGGAAGGGTGACCATGCTGCCGCTTCGGCCGCCTTCACATCTGCCGCCGCAAATTCCGACCTCACCGAGTCCGCCCTTTTCAATGCCGCCCTCTGCCAACTTTTCGCCGGGATCACGCCAAATACCGCCCTTACGGAACTGGACAAAAAATTCCCGTCCAGTCCCCGCATTCCAGCTTTCCGTATGCAGGAAGCCTTCCACCTAGCCCGCCAAGGCGATCCCCGCACCGAGTCCACCCTCCAGGCTCTCGCAAGATCACCCGTTCCAGGCATCGCATCCCGCGCAAGCCTCGCCCTCGCCGAGTGGAAATACCAGCAACTCGACTACCTAGGAGCGGATGCCGAACTCCGGCGCATTTCTACCCAGGCTGAACCCGCGCGGGAAGCTGCGCTCAAGGTTTTCCTCACCGATGATGGCAACCCCGCCAATATAGAAAAAGCCATCGTTACGGCGCGAACTTTTCTCGGCGCCTATCAGAACACCGACCCTGAAGCATCCGTAAGAATGAAGCTCGGCGAACTTCTCTACCGCCAAGGGGATTTTGCCACGGCCCGCGTCGAACTCGAAACTCTTGCCCGGAAATTTCCCGACGGCGAATACGACGAACCAGCCCTCTTCCTCGCAGCCCAATCCGTTTCCCGCATACCCTCCGCCACCGCGCCAGACGAGGCCATTTTGCTCTTCGAGGAAGTTGCCAGCGCCAACGGACCTCTCGCTGCCGAGGCCCGCTTAGAACAGGCCTCGCTCATCGCGGCCCAAGGCAAACCACTCGAGGCAAATCTCGTCCTCGACAAGATCCTCACGTCAAATCCCCCTCCCGACACCCAAGCCACCGCGATCATCGAGAAGGGTAAAAACCTCTACTCCCTCGGTGACAAAGACCCCGCCAACTACCGCGCCGCCATCGAAGTCTGGAAACAAATCGCAGCCGAGCACGCCACCAACCCCGCTTGGCGCAACGAGGCTCTGACCCGCATCGGCACCGCCCTCGAGAAGACCGGCGACCTCAATACCGCCGTCGCCACCTACTACGATGTCTTCAAACCTACCGGACAGCCCCCCACCGAATTCTTCTGGTTCTACAAAGCCGGATTCGCAGCCGCACGCATCCTTGAGTCCACTCAGAAATGGCCCGAAGCCATCCGCGTTTACGAAACCCTCGGCGCAACCGATGGCCCCCGCGCCCTCGAAGCCAAAAACCGCATCAAGCAACTTCGCCTCGAACATTTCCTCTGGGATGGCGAATAGCCCCTGCTGCAGCTTTAACACTAACCGCTGAACAGGCGCTTCGCACGTCGCCTCCAAAACGGGGCAATGACCCCATGGTGACATAGTCGTTCAATGGCCAAGTTTGATCATCGCGCTCCAACACGCGCGGTCATCAAACATATGAAACCGATTCAAAAATTTCCGATCCTTGCCGCAGCGCTCATCGCCTTCGCCATACTCTGCTGCACATCCCAAACAAGCCAAGCAACCGAGCACATGCCACCCGCCGAAATGCCAAAGTGGTGTGCAGACATGGTCAAAATGCATGAAGGATTTTTAAACCTCCTCAAAACCCAAGACGCCGAACTGGCCACCCAAGCCGAGAAAATGAAATCCGCGCCCGAAGACCAAAAAAACCAAGTCATAGAGGCAACTCTCCTCCTCATGATCCAACAACAAGCAGCTCAACACTCCGAAATGGAGAAAATGGTCGTCCAAATGAAAGACAAAATGGGCAAAAACGAATGCTCGATGATGAAGAAGGAGGAGTAAATCGTATCAACGCCCCCGACAAGGCGCTTTGCCCATCGAAAAACATACCGGCGTTGCCGGAGTCCAAGAAAGTGGATTTGGCTTACGGCGCGTCGCCACGCGGCGGTGGGCGTTGACCGGGATCGCCCAGGCGATCTTGTTTTTTCAACTCCTCGAGCTTCTGCTGCTGCTCTGGGGTGAGGATCGCCCTCAATCTCACAAGGAGAGCGAATCGGACGCGCTTGAGCTCGGATTCCGCAAGCATCAATTTGTCGAACTGGGCTATAATTTGTTTTTCGTCTGGTGCATCGGCATGAACCAGCGAATCGAGAGCCTCCTCCTCAGCACTCAATTGCCATTGTAGTTCGGTGAAGCGCGGCATGTCTTTGCGCATTTCCTCGCGGATCGTGCTCTGTTGCTCGGGCGTGAGGTTGATCGCCTTCTGATTCCGCATGACAAGTTCCGGTGGGAAAAAAGCGCGTCCTATTTTGTCGCCACCGGGAGGCCTGGGATCAGGTCCCATCGGCCCGTCTGGCGGAGGCGGTGGTTGCTGCGCGTTTGCGATATAGATGCAGGCGAGGAAGACAGAAAGGATGGGGTATTTCATAGATTTTGAATTTTACTGGGGCCGGAGGAAAGCGGTGCGGATTCGAAGAGCAGGTCGCTGGATGTCGAAAGCGAGACGCCGATACCGGGAGTATTTTCGGCAAGTATGGTATCCGATGAGGCAGTCCAGTCCGAGATCACTGCCCACTGCTCGATCTCTGCCGCGGTGTGTGTTTCGTTTTTTGGGATGACGGAAAAGGCAAGCAATGCGGCAGCTATGAGAAGAGCGGCTGCCAAGGCGAATGACATCCATCCGAATGCTGGTGAGGCTTTAGGTGATGCCGCCTGCTTGCGGAGCACGCGCTGAAAGCCCGGCATGTTAATCGCGTCCTGCTGCCTGGCTTCGCCGAAGAGTTTTTTGAGTGTGTGGTCAGTCATGGAATTGTCCGGTTAGTTTGAGAAGTTCGCCGAGCTGCTTCTTGGCGCGGTCGTAGTGTGTGCGGGCCGAGCCGAGGGAGACTCCCATTGCCTTGGCTGAGGCCTCAACGGTGAGGTCTTGGTAGAAAACGAGGTGAAGGATTTCCTGCTGTCGACGCGGGAGTTTGGCCAGCATGGTGCGGAAGAGCTCGATGCGTTCCGAGCCCTGAAGCGCCTCGCCATTGTCAGCAGGTTGGCAATCTTTCTCGTGCTCTTTTTGATAGCTACCCAGCCGGAGAAATCGGATCCAGTTACGGCGTCTCTCGCTGGCTGCCGTATTGCGAATGACCGCAAAAAGCCAAGTCTTGAAAGCCGCATGCCCGTCGTAGCGCGCCCGGCCTTCCAAGATTTTCTGGTAAACAGTTTGTAAGATATCCTCCGCATCGGTGGGGTTCGAGGAACAGCAACTCAAGGCCCAGCCGTAACTCATGGCATGGTGCTGCTCGAGGGCATCGCGCAGCCTTGAGTCATCCACAAGGCTGGACTGCGTCTCTTGCAGTTCATCGTTCATGGCATTTGTCGCGTCTCAACGCTGTTTATATGACGGGGAATTTTCAAAAAATTTCAGGGGCTGATTTTCTTTGTCATATAAGCGCATTCGGGAAGCGACGAAGAGGAGAAAGCAATACCGAGCGCAATTGTTCGGGATGCTCAAAAAAATCAACCCCTCGATAAAAATGAACAAGACAACTCTTCTTGGCAGCTTATCTGCCTTCGTGCTCGCCGCTGCGCCTTTCGCGCAGCTTGCAGCCCAAACAACAGCCGCCCCACTTCGGATCGGCGATCGTGTGCAAACGGTGAAGCCCTCACCCGTTTGGAACAATCCTCCCACCGCCGGTGAAGTTGTGGGCAACCAGCCAGCTCAATCTCTAGGCGCTCTCATTGCAGGTCCCGTGCGTTCCGGCGACTCGTGGTGGTGGCAGGTGAATTTCAACTCTGGCCCGGATGGCTGGGTTGCGGAGCGACAGATTCGCAATCCCCAGGGGCAGGCTCCTGGTCCCCGCCTGAGTCCGAGCGGGCCGGCTCCAAGGCCATCAGCGATCGACACCATTGCCGATGTCCAACCTGCAGGCAACAGCACGGTGGATACGGCGAGTGTCGTCCTGCGTGGAAAAGTGACGCCGGATGTCTACGCCGCCTCTCTGGCTTCCTTTTCGCTCAATGGCAAAAAGGTCACGCTTGATAAGGACGGCCGCTTCAGCACGCCAGTGACGCTTGTTCCCGGCGCGAACAATTTCACTCTTGAAGTGAGCACGCCGAATCCACGCCAGCACGCGAACCAGATTTCCGCCTATCTCGATGGCTCGGTCATCTATGGATCCGATGCCACGCGCGCCGCTGCCCTACGGACTTTCAGCGGAGGAAAACTGAAGACCAGCGATGGAAACCTCATGCCGCTGAACACTACTGGCCTCGCCAATGCCAATGACGCCCACATTTTTCCAAACAACCAGATGTTCCTCAGCGGCGATGTGCGGGCTAATGAAAATGTCGAACTGAGCGCCATCCACACGCTCTTCCTCCGCGAACACAACCAAATCGCCAGCGCCATCGCTGCGGCAAATCCCTCATTCACTGATGAGCAGGTCTTTCAAAATGCCCGCCGTATCGTAGTCGGAGAGCTTCAAGTGATCACCTACCGCGAGTTCCTGCCCGCGCTCCTGGGACCCAAGGCCCTGCGTCCTTATGACGGCTACAAACCCGATGTGAATCCCGGCATCGCGACCGAGTTTTCCACGGCGGCTTACCGCATCGGCCACACGCTCATCAATGACGATGTGGAGCTCCTGGACAACGATGGCAATGAGATCGAGGAAGCCCTTGAGCTGGCGGAGGCGTTCTTCAACCCCTCCGTGCTCAAGGCAGTCGGCCCCGATCCCCTGCTGAAATACCTAGCCACGGACAAATCCCAGGAAGTCGACACCCAACTCGTCGGCGGCCTGCGCAACTTCCTCTTCGGCCCTCCCGGAGCGGGCGGATTCGACCTCGCCTCGCTGAATATCCAACGCGGCCGCGACCACGGCCTCTCCGACTACAATACCACCCGTGCCGCCTACGGTCTCCAGAAAGTGAAATCCTTTGCCGAGATCACCAGCGATACCGCTCTCCAAGCCAAGCTGCTCTCACTCTACGGCAGCGTGGACAATATCGACCTCTGGGTTGGCGGCCTTTTAGAAGATCATCTGCCCGGCTCAAGCGTTGGCGCGACATTCCAACGGATTCTGGTCGATCAATTCGAACGTCTCCGCGATGGCGACCGGTTCTGGTATGGGAGGGTCTTCTACGGCCCTCAACTGGCCGCTCTCGAATCCACACGGCTCTCCGATATTATCCGCCGCAACACATCCCTCACGAAAATCCAGGACAATGTGTTTTTCTACGACGAAACGACGCTCGCTGGCTTGGTCGCTAAAACCGGATCCCTGCCCGCTGCTCTCCTCAAGCCCGCTCCCGCAAAGGACCCTGTGCCCACGCTGGATGGAAAACTCAACAACCCAGGCCACACGATTTGGGGCATTGCCGGAACCGACCTCATGCGCTTCGCGCCGACCGCCTACACCGATGGACTCTCGACGCCCGCCGGATCCACGCGTCCGAGTGCCCGTCTCATCAGCAACACGCTCTGCGACCACACCACGACGCTGCCCAACTCCCGCAACCTCTCGGATTGGATCTACGGCTGGGGCCAGTTCGTCGACCACGATCTCGACCTCACCACAAGCGGCGATGTGGCCTTCGATATCGCAGTGCCAACCGGAGATCCCTACTTCGATCCCAAGGGAACAGGCACTGCCCAAATCTACCTGAACCGCTCGATCTACGACTCGGCCACAGGAACGACAACGGCCAATGTCCAGAAGCAAACCTACACGCTGAACTACAAACCCAAGCCAACTCCTCCTCCTCGCAGGTAAGCAGCTAGCGATTCCGAAACAAACAGCCACCCCGCCTGACACGGCGGGGTGGTTTTTTATCAAAAATTCTAAACCAAGCGAGCGAGTTCCTTGGGCAGCGGGCAGGTGAATACCATGTCCTTACCGCTCACGGGGTGCGGAAACCGCAGCGCGCTCGAGTGCAGGCCCAGGCGCTTCGCGGGATTGCTCTTCGCACCGTATTTTTTGTCCCCGATGATCGGGCATCCAGCTTCGGCGAGTTGAACGCGGATTTGGTGGCGGCGGCCGGTTTCCAAGGTCAGCTCGACCAGAGAGCGATTTGGAATCGATGCCAACACACGGAAATGGGTCACTGCATGGCGGGTGTTTTCGCTACGAGCGACGCTGAAAACTTTGTAGGGATTGGTTTCATCCAGGTCGGACTCAAAAATGCCGGAGTTCTCGCGCAGGCGACCTTCCACAACGGCTTCGTAGCGTTTCTCCGCATCGTCCCAGCGGGATTGTAGGATTTCCTTCGACTCGGGAGTCTTCGCAAAAACCATGAGGCCAGAGGTCTCCTTGTCCAGACGATGCACGATCCACACTCTCGCGCGGGCCATCGGGTTGCCGCTGCGCACATGGTCGGTGAGCTGATGGTAGGCCGTGCGTTCCTGTTCCGCCTCGCTGGCAATGCTGAGGAGGTTAGGCGGCTTGTCGATGACGATGATGTCGGCATCTTCAAAAAACACACGAATGCCCGAGCCGACCAGAGAACGCGGCGCAGCATAGCGATCACTCCGCACCGCGACGACATCCCCCGCCTCGAGCGGATGGTTGAATTGCGAGATCGGACGCCCGTTCACCGTGATCGCCTGAAATTTCAGCCAAGTGCGAATTTGCTTCTTCTTAAGATCCGGCCAAGCCTCGAAACAATATGCCAGCAACTCGGCAGGACTGGAAACAGTGGAAGGCTTGGGCATCAGAAGGATCGTAGCAAAGCGGCAGTGCCTTGGGAAAAAAATTCTCACGAGCGCGAAATTTCCAAGCCTTGTTTCCACGGCCCTATTGAAGCAGTGCGGGGCTTAAAACTCCTTTACCACACCTTCCACCAGGGCTTGTCATCGCTTTTTACATCGCCTTGGGCGGTGGGAGAGGCTGTTCCAGTTCCGCTTGAGTTAAAGGCTATGAGGTTTTCGGTGGAGCGGTCGAGTTTGACACGATTGCTGGTGGCTTTGGTGACTTCTTGGCCGAGGCCCATGTTGTCGAGGCGGGTTTCGACATCCAGGACGCTGATGCCTTGCGAGTCGAACTCGCGGGGCCAGACGGCGCTGATTTTTTCCGTGTCGGCGAAGTCGGTTTGGATTTTTTGGAAGTCTTCGGAGCTGATGCCAGTGAACTCCAAACGTTTCATGGCTCCGAGATCGCTTTCGGTGACCCAGCGAGCGAGGATTTTGTTGAAGAGCGGCGGGGTGCTGTCGTTCTTGCCTGCGGTGCTGAGGACTTTCTGGATGACATCGCGCGCAGCCATTTCCTTGGAGTCGAGGTCACTTTCCACATTTTCGGTGCCAGGCAATGCGGCGACGGCCACGACTTCGCCCGTCTCGGGGCGGATGGCGCGGAGTTCCCCGCCGACTGAGAAGACATGCTGGGGCAGGCTGCCGTAGAAGCTTTGCTTGCCGACATAGCGGGCCACGATGTTGCCCTCGATCAAGAAGTCGCTCTTCTGCGAGATGCCTGCGCTGCGGAGCTTGGCGTTTTTGTCGTTGCCAAGGATGGCATCGCGCGCAGCCATCTTGCTCTCCTGGCCACTGGCGGTGCCGACATCCACGAGGTTGAATTGCAACTCTCTCGCCGTCTGCTCCAAGATGCCTTGGGCGTATTTGGTCGGTGCGGGAGCGCCATCGATCTGCTCCTGCACAGCAATCGACACACGCGGCGAGCCTTTGAGGAGAGCGATCTGGCGCAGGGCGAGCGTGTTCTTGGCACCCGGCGCACCTTTTTCCACCTCGGCCTTCACCTTGACCGTGTAAATCTGATCCTTGCCGAGCCCGGAGCTGATGACCTTGTAGCTCTTCACATGGCCAAAAGCGGAGCTGAGGATGCGGTCGTAATCCAAGGTAAAATCCGACACGCCGGTGGAGCTTAGGACATCGACGCCGGTTCCAACGCGCACGGCTTCGCGCAAGGCATCGGCCAGAGCCTGCTCGCGAGCGGTTTTCATGTCGCCGGGGGCACGGCCTTCGGCTTCGACGGAAGCGGCTTGGATTTGACCACCGAGGACACCGAGAACACAGAGATTGAGAATGAGATTTTTCATGGTTTTTGATGTCTTAGACGTTTTTTTGTGATTTTTCATACTGCACTTTTTATAAAAGTTCCATCAATTCATCTTCACTAATCCCTAACTTTTTAGAGCAAAGGATAATCGCTGTGTAAAAATCTGGCCCATGACCGTTTCCTGGGAATTTATGGGCAGTTCTGTTCATCAGATTTACGCCTTCGATGTTAGACTCAAGAACACATTTATATTGAAACTCATGAATAGTCTCATGTAGCAATTCTCGTCTCCAGTTTGGTGTGAATTGTGTTATAGGACAGGGGCGCATCCTTATGTCATCCCGCAAGTCTGCATCCGTGACTACAATAGTTATCGAATCCTCCCTGCTACTATATCCCGAATTTAAATTAGCAATACCAGTTTCTATTTCATTTTGAATTACAACATTTAATCGCAATTTAGATGCTTAACTCCAGCAGGAAATAACTGGTTATGAATTTTAATATAATCCGCTTCGAGTTCTGATTTAAATTGGGATGGATTCATTTCAGTTTTTGTTTTAAACGAGGTTAAAATTGTATGTTTTATTTTTTTCCTGTTTTCTCGTCGAATCTGGTGATTTTCCAATCGCCATTGATCCGTTGGACTGTAATGAATACATCGGCTTGTCCACTCACATTCTTTTTTCCTGTGTAGGCATACCGATAGCTGTAGTGGATTTTAATACCACCATCGCCATCTGGTTCGGAGCCTTCGATTACCAAATCAGTGTAGTTTCGTGCGGGAAACCCCGTCATGAGTCGTGCTACACCTTCGCGAATTTTCGCACGAGTCGTGATTCCCTTTTCGTAACAATAGGCCACCTGATCTGCATAGTGGGCCACGAGGGCATCGGGGCTATTTGATTGGTGAGCGCTCATCCATGAATTGAAAAACTCTTGAAGCCCTTCATGCGAATTTTCAGTTGGCGCCGCAGATTCCGTTTGTGAAGCGGTTTTTTCTGCTGGGGGCGCGGGTCGCTTGTAAGCGGCCCGAATGAGGTCGAAGTCTTGGTCACGCTCAGAGGCGACAACACTTGGTTTCTGGGCGCCCTTGGTGAGTTCGGAAACACGCTGGCCGAGGAAGTCCCTCAGCTCTACCACGCTAATGCGAGTGTCGCCATTCAAGTCGGCTTTTTTATCGCGCAGAGCTTCGATGATTGTGGCCGTGAAAACGCCGTTATTCCACTGGGCGGACTCCAGCGCGAACTCCGCACCGCCCGATGCCCCGATAATGTTGATGCCACGGTGAATGCCAGGCAATAGGAACATTTCCTCGATGAATCTCTGCTGGCCTTCCGCACTGAGATCAGCGACGGGTTTTACGGACATACCACGCTGCTTCACAGCACGCACGCCCTTGGGCAGTTCGGTGTTCATCTGGGCGAGGAGCATTTCATCTTTTTCGCCCACTTGGCCGGAGTGGCAGGTATCGAGGAGGAGAAGACGCTTCAGAGACTTGCTGGAACCAATCGCATCCACCAACTCATCAAGTTTGATTCCCGTTTCGGAAGGATTGGCTGAGTCGAATTCATGGGAGGCGTAAACATAGTCGAGATTGGAATCCAAAACTCCGTGACCTGCACAGAAGGCGACCACCTCGTCGTTTTCGGTGGCGTTTGCGAGAAACTCGCGGATTTTTGCAGTGGCGTCCTTGGTTGCCTGTTCATCGGTGAGGAGGAGCACCTCCGTTTCGCCATTTGTGCTTTCCTTGATGGCTGAAGCGAGATCGGTTGCATCCTTGGCAGCAAATTCTAAGTTGAGTGCGGAATCACGATACTTCGAGACCCCCATTGCGATAATATAGCGCTTGGTGGGCTTGGCGGCTTCGCTCAGGATGGTGCGGAAGCGGACGAGGTTGCTGGAGAGCCCTTTTTCGTCGATGGCAACAACTTCGATCCAGTTTTGCCCTTCGACCAGTTTTACGACGGCATCAACATACCCCAATTTTTTTGGATTTTCAAGCATTTTACCTTCGAAACGCGAGCAGTCGACTCCGTTGACGCGCACGATGACCTTGCTCACAGGAGAGTCTCCTTGCTGCCATTCGATTGGGAATTGGGCTTGCGCGCTTTTTGACCAGAGTGCAGGGCGATTGGTCACCAAGACTTTTGGAAGATCCGACGCTTTGGGCTCGGGTTTCGCAGGATCAAACCCGATGCGCTTTTGCCAACGCTCAGTTACCTTAGCCAAAACATCGATCTGATTGGTGTTACCAGCCAAAGCTTTGAGCACCTCTACTGGACGATTCCGCCACGGCGCAACGGACACCGCATCAACCTTTGCTTCGCCGATATTTAAACTCAGTAGGTTTTCGCATCCGGGCGAACCGGCATAAGCCCCATTCGGAAGTAGAATTGCATATTGCTCGTCTTCCCCTAGAATGAGATCGAATTGTTTTGCGATTACGGCGCTACCAAAAATGTTCCAGACCTCGAACCCTGAGGCTGTTGGCATGAATAATCTGCCGGATTCATCATCAAAGAGCGCCTCACCGAAGCGACTGGCATAAGTCCAAGTTTGCTTGCGCTGAACCTGACCAGAAGAGAGATCTATAGAATCAAGGGCAAGCGAATCACCGGCTCCGTAGAAAACATCTGCACGCGAGCCTTCGACTCGTAAAGCAAGTGGTTTGGCATTTGAAGGCAGATTTCCTGCAACAAAGAGACTTTTGCTTCCGTCTTCGCTCTTTTCGATTACCACGCAAGAAGAAACTCCGCCGGTATCAGCCCCATTAACGAATGAAATGGCCCGCCATCCATTGGAAACCTTGCTGTAGGCCATTCCATTATAGACGACCTTTCCTCCGCCATCCCACCCCTCACCAACAGGCTCGCCGGTTTTTGCTGAAAACCTTTGATAGAATGGCAAATCTACTGGCTTGCCTGTTCCATTTTGAAACATGACAAAAGTGCCGCTGGCTAGGTCCCAATCTCTGATCTCGTTGTCCTCGTAACGCTGAAGCTGGGATTTGACACCCGAGCTTAAGGAGACTTGCTCGAAACCATCTGAAGAAAGATTAAAACGAAAAAATAAGTCGCCATGGCTGTATCCAACTTCATTTTCGGTAAACATAATTCTTTGGTTCCATTCTTGCGGGGATAGAGGCGATTCAAAGATATCACGTGCTCTTATCTGTCTGGGAAGAGCGTTACCTTCCGGGGCCGGCAGACCGACCCTACTCAATTTGCCATTGTTTAAGATAGTCAACCCCTCTCCGGTGATGCACGCGATCCCACCATCCTTGAAGACATGAGGAAGAAACGCTCCTTTAGTTTTTAAGTTGTAGGTGTTGCTACTCAATCTTCCGAAGTTTATAACTGACAAGCGCCCCGCATCTGAGGTTCTGACAACCATGCTGCGCCCTGTAGCAAACTGGCCTCTACTCCTGGCCGGATCAATGGCTGCGGTTGCAGCGGAGCCCAGATAGGCAAGCGCGGCACTGTCTTGGTCCACTATCGCCAAATGGCGTTTGCGATTTCCCTCATAATCGCCAGTTTTGTCAGTAAAATTGCCTTCTGAAATCTTCACTTGAACATCACGAAATTCTTTCCGCAAGGGCGAAGGAAAGAGATAGTTTGGTGCAAGGCCAGACGGGACTGTAATGCGGATTGAAGATCCTGATGTATTGATTAAAACATTGTTATTGAGCGCGAGCCAGTAGTCTTCGGAAACAAGGGGAAGACGCTCAATCGCTCGAGCTCTTATATCCACAAGCACTAACGCCAAAGGAAAATCGTCATATCTGTATTTGGCGGGCGTGATAGTTCCTAAGCAGAACACTCCTTCCCGGAAATCCCTCAAGGCTTTGATAGCAAAAATGCGATTGGGGACTGAAACCACAGACAACAAACGGCAGGTTTGAGCATCATAAAAAGACAACTCAGTTTTTGCGTTTCGAGCTGTGCCTTGTAACTCTGCCGCCCTGATCACAAATTTATTATCCGCATAGAGAACCAGACCTGCAGAATCATTTGCCAAAGTCGTTGTCGGCTCATTTTCATGCTCTACAAATTCGTATGTCCATCTTTGCCCCTCGTGGCTGACTCCCTCGACCATAGATTGCTCGCTTGCACTAGACTTGGTGCGTGATTTGTCTTTCTCCAAAACAAATTTCTGGGCCGGCGGATAGTCACTCCAAAGCGCTTCGGATAAGAGCTTTTTGCTGGATTCATCATCCTTGGCAACGCCATGCCCCTCTATCAGAGCCATTGCGTAGTTAAACTGAGCAGGGGCGTAACCCATTTCGGCCGCTTTTTTGTAAAGAGCTACGGCGTCTCTGTGTCGCTTGTCTTCGGATACGTTCTGGCCAACAACTTTGCCTTGGAAAATCATTATTGCAGCCGAAGAGATCGAGTAAGGGTCCTGCGCGTTATACAATGCATTAAATGCAGCTGATTGAAGCGACAGGCCCTTCTGTTCATCTTTCAGCAAACCTTCACCTGTTCGCATAAGAGCACCCAAACGGAAGAGACCTAGAGGATGCTTCGCATTAGCACTGGCCAGAGCATATCTCGCCGCGAGTTCTGTGTTTTTCTGCGCTTTCCAACCGAGTTGGTAATGCAAGGCAACAACGGCTTGGGCAAAAGCATCGCCATTGTCTGCGCGCTGCCTGGCCTGATCAAACGAGAGGACCTCCGCGTGAGTGAGCGGATTCGCTATAAATACGGCTAAAGCTACGCAGAATATTTTTAATAACACCCAATCAGCACGATATATATAATGTATCCAACTCATAGTAAATAATGCTTTAGAAAATTGATTTGTTTCGTGTTGTGAACTTTGTGTGCACGCATATTAAACTACAAATGCATAATTTTTACCCGTGTTGATCAACGTAATCACGAATGCACGGACGGAGTGTTTTAGGTTCGTGATAAACTTCTTGAAAATTGACATGCCCATAAAATCCAACCGTTTTTAAAAGTATTCGTTTTATATTCGGATCGCACCTCAGTCCAAATGTGATAGAAATGAGATCCTCTTGATCAAAATGTTCTATGTTGTCAGATTTCCTCCATGTGATATATCGCCACTCTTCTTGGTCATCCCAGTCCTTGCTTTTGCAAGTTACTAAATTTTCAAAGAATTTATAAGCATTTGCATCATTGTAATATAATGTTTTACTCTTTGGAATTTGAGTTTTGTATTTTACAGGCAGAATATCCCAACTATTTAGTGAGATTCCAGAAGTCGAATAGCCAACGCAAAGTCCTTTGTGCTTATCGGCATAGTGGGACCACATTCTGGTGTTATCGTTGCGAATTGTGAAGCAAGCAACTCTGAGCCGCTTAATGATGTTTAGCGCCTTGCTCGGTAGCTCTGTAAGCCACGGGCTCAGTGCGCAATCCCACGGATCATCAAATTCGGTAGGCTCTGACAACCAAATCTGGCCGTTTAAGATTGCTTCAATATCACGCGCCTTTGCCGAACGATATTGGTAAACTATTTCTGGTTTTTGCATACATTTAACTTATTTTTCGTAATGACTTCGGGAGAGTGCTGACGGCGATGAAATCCTGATAATTCAGAAGGAGAAAGGTAGAAGGAAGAAGTCATTTTCGCTGATGGTTTTCCTGAGAACTCGGTTGTCTTGGGCCAGAGCGAATGCGACTGGCAAGACGATGGAAAAGAATGTCGAGAGGAGTTGGGTCTTCATTTTTTGTCGATGCAAAGTCGGTCCTTGAGGTTCATGCGGCGCGCGCAGGGTTGTTTAGCGCTTGGAGGCATTTAAAGTCGATTGCAGGTTTAGAAACTCATCAAGCAAGATCAGATATTTTTTTGGTATGCGCAGATATTCTGCAGTGGTCTATTACGCAATCGATCGAAAAGATTAGAGAGTCTGACATTAAGTAATAACTTTCGGTGTCTTTGAGATCTGCAAAAGCTTCGAGTGAATTATTAATCCAATCTTCATGATTTTGAACTGCACCAAGCACGCCAAAGAATGTGTAAAGTGGATTTCGGCCATAATTACCAAGGTTACAAATTGTGGGATCGAAGCGGACCTCAATTGATAGAACTGATTCAGAAAAAGAATCCTTTGTAATCTTTACAAATGCACCATCGATAGGACTTGTAAAAGCTGTTTGCCAATAACTCGACGCGTCGAAACTAAACTTATTCGCCGTATCAACTGCGTTGGCTGGCATTTTTAGCTTGGAAATGTTGTAATGGAAGAATTTATCTATTTTTCTCATAGGATATAATAATTTTTCTATCAATCTTTGGGTAAAGGTTTATGGAATTTCATTTCAGCAGCGGTGAGGAAAATATGAAAGCGAAAGGAAGAAAGCACCTGCGGCGCTGTGGCGAGTCGCGAGTTACGGGGCACTGGCAAGTTGATTGGCTGGTCCGTCGTTTTCATCCTTCATCGTTTTTACGCTTTGCGTGCGAAGTTCATTTCTTGGCTTTCTTGAGCTTGCGCTGGGTGCGTTCGGGCAATTCTTGGAAGTTTTGTTCGGTTGAGACCTGAGCGCCACTGGCGGTTTCGAGTTCGCGGCGGGCGTTTCCTGCGATGACGCCACCTGCGGTTGCGGCTTTTTTGTTTTGATGAAAGCCTTGGGCGTCCTGTTTCTTGGCGATTTCGGTGGTGGAAGCTTCGCCGAGCATGGTGAAGATGAGTTCCAAATCCGTCATGTGGTCGCGGAGGTTCTCACCTGGATTGGAGAGAGATTTGAAGGCTTTGTATTCGGAGGGTGTCATGCCGAAGGTGGCCTTGCTGATCTCGGCGGTGAGAATGGCAAATTCGCGAGATTCTTTGACGCCGCGTTTTTTCCACTCGTCGGTAAGTTCGTCACGGACGGCGATGCCGCGAAGGCGTTTTTCGATCCATTCCTCGGAGTAGCCTTTCTGCTCGTAAATCTGGCGCATCCGGCGGGCTGCGAGTTCGGGGTTTTCGATTTCCTCAAGGCGTTCATATCCGACTTGGGCGAGCCAGAGTTTGAACGGTTCAGCTTTGGGTGAAGGAACGGACTGGATGAGGCGGAGGAGTTGCCCGGTATCAGCGACATCGGTGAGGCGTTGCTTGCCGTCGGCAGCAGTCATTTTGAACCCGTGACAGTTTGTCACGGTTTGGTTGCCTTCTTTTTTCAGTCGCTCTTTGAGCTTTCTCCAATACGCACCGGGATCAATGCTTCCCGTAAGAATCCCCAAGACATCAACAATGGCGAAGAGCCATTTCTGATTCTCGGCATCCCAAGTGCGACGGACGGTTTTTTCTTCAAAGAGGATGATGGATGACATGGCGGAGAAAGTGAGAAGGAAAAATTAGGAAGGAAGAAGTTTTTATGGCTTTGGGAAGGTGCTGACGACGATGGAGTCTTGGGACCATAGCAGGGCGGCGGTGGAGCCGACCTTGGCAGCGGCGAGGGCGGAGTCGATGCCTTTCACGGCCATGCCTTAAGGATAGTGGCAATGGGATTATTGACTTTTTCCTCACTAGAGGCTAAGCGCAGGTAGGCACAAAACGATAGCCAAAGAAAATCTAAAAGAAGCAAAGAGTTTTCATGGTTTGATTTTGGGTGAGCTTTCAGATGGCAGTTTCAACCAGTAAGGTCCCCAAGGGATAGGAGATCTTCCAACGATTCGCAGGGGGTGCTCTTTGGGAATGACAAAAACATCTCCACGGCGGTATTTGCTAAGAAGGCGAACCATTTCGGGGTCTTGAAAATCCAAGTAAAATCCTCGGAGATTTGACGCCTCTAAAGTCACATAGGGATCGAGATCCGCGTATTGCTGAGGTTGAATATAAGTTAATTTGACCCGCCCGTAAACAAATTTCCCGACATAGTTTTTCGGAAATTTGGCATCCACTGCAAGAAGATCTTGAGAGGGAATTTCCAACACGGGAATGAGGGAATTCGGCTCGGTTGCCTCAGTCCTGAGGGGTTTCTGGGTGCTAGGTTTTTGTGTGCCTGCCTGGGAACTCTTTTTTAAGTTTTTTTCTTTGGATGTCGTTGCCGCGTAAGATTCCGCCTTGGCGCGCGCTGCTGGCGAGCTTTCGAGAATGGCTTCAATCAAGTCATTAACCTCTTCTCCACGGGCAGTCCAAAATGGTGCGCTCTGGAATAGTAGACAGACAGCGATAGCCAATTTAAAGGTGGGTAGTTTCTTAGGCATTATAGTTGTCAGAATATCTTTTGCTCCAAATTATTCTCCAGACGAAGGATTCTTATGAACACCGCCCAGACCTTTGAAGGCATTTTGAAGATCACCAAAATTTGATTTCGTTTCGCCCACAGTTTCATCAAAAATATTTTTTATTTTGGTTGCGTGGTCTTTTGTAAGTTCTTCTAGATTATAACTCTTATTGCTAAGATCATAAGGCAATCTAACTACATACGAGCCAGGAAACGAGCGCGCTACCAATCTCAAGGGAAAATTTTTGGGTATTGTAAACTTTGTTCCCCAAGTTATATTACTGAAGGCACTAAGCAACGCTTGGTCTCGAGTGTAGAGAAGATAGATCCGCCCATTTGTTGATCCGAATTGAATGTAGGGTTCTTCACCCAACTGGCGCACAGCCTTAAATGTTACAGTGCCGTAAATGTAATTACCTTGGATATCATTGGGAAATTTTGCGGAGGCATCCAACAGTTGGCTTTCGGGGATTCCCATATCGGGAGCGATGGCTGATACTTTGCTTGTGGCTTCCGATTTTTTTGCACTTTTTTTCGGCTTTTTGGCAACAGATTTGTTGTAGGTTTCCAGTTTTTCCCGTTCACTGGGAGATGCTTGAAGGATTGTTTCTATGAGATCATTAACTTCATCCGCATGGACACTTCTTAGAACTGGATAACTCGAAAAAACGAGAAGCGAAGCGATCGTTATTTTTATTGGTTTAGTGTATTTAATCATATTTTTATTGGTTTTTTTCTGAGAGAATTTTAATAGCAGGTTCATGGCCCATTTCGGCTGCTTGGGTGAGTAGTTTAAGGACATGGGGAGATGAGGGATTCTCACGCTCTTCGATCCCGGCAAGCGCAGTAAGAGCAAATGGATCGGCGCCCATTTTTTCCAAGCCAGTTTTGGCTTTCTGCATCAATTGTCGGGCTTGGTCAAGGTTTTTGTCCATGGTTTCGCCTGCCTCGCGCATTTCAGCCAAGCGGAATATACCCAATGGATTGCCTTGTTTGGCGCTCCTCAATGCGTAATCTTTGGATTTCGATGCATCCAACTGACAGTCCAACCCTAAACCATAATAAATCGAAACAACTGCCTGTGCATACCCGTCTCCAGCATCAGCTTTTGCCAAGGCAGATTGAAATTTCGTGATGTTATTTGAAGGGTTATCGATATTTTGCTTTAATTGTTTTTTTGCGTAAATCACCTCTTCTGGGTCTCCTGTGGTGAAGATCACAAATGGACCGGCAGCAGCAATCGCAGCGGAAACACCCCGCTCGCTTCGCAGTTTGATCAGCCACTCTTTCTGAACTTGGGCAAGAGATAGCGGGGCATTTCCAGTGAGAAGCGCCTTTTTGTAAAAGTCCTCCATAATCTTTGCGGTGTCACTGTCCTCAATCGGCCAAAGTGTCATCAGCAGGTTCGCTGAGCCTGCAAGCATAAAACCTCTACGCAAGCCTTTTATATCAATCGTGGCTGTGTCGCAAGCGGACAATACCGTAAGCCATGTTCCGCGCAAGTTAAGTTCGGCCGCTTCTTTACCCGTCAAGATACCATCATTTTCTTTGCTCTCCATCATCTTGCCGGAAAGCCACTTTCTTGCTGCTTCTTCCCCGCCTGCAAGCACTAGCACCCCAGATTCATTAGCCGGTGTCCAGTCTTTTGAACCATCGACATCACGATTGGCAGTTTCAACCAGTTTCATGCCGCGAGAGGTTCCGTCTTGGGGAGTATCCTTGCTCGCAAACAGAGCATGCATCGCACAATGGACTACAGAGGCCTTGGCAATGCTCCTTAACTTGGGCTCGCTTGCCGCAACACCAACTTTAGCTTCCACCTCCCAGCCTAGGTCTGTTGCAATTTTTCCAATAATTTCTACCTCTTGCTCTGCGCCTGGTAAGTCAGGCGCTAAAGCACTTTTCGCTTCTGACTTGCTAACATCAGCGCCCGATACTTTGGGGTTACCAAATGCCAATAGCTTTCTGTTTAATGTGAAATCAGTTGAAACCAGAAGGTCTCGACTGCTTGCAACATAAACAATCTCTTTATCTTCGCATACAAAGCGGCCATCTTTATCGCAAAGCGCTGCAAAAGGCACTAAATTAAGTAAAGCCTCTGGTGATAGTATAACGCGGCTTATATCCTCGAAATGCTTCTCAAGCGGAAGCCAAATCATATCCCTAAGTTTTATTGCTGCTTCTTGGGAATGTGATTTAAATTCATGTATGCAGCTCTCAACTTCAGCAGCATTTGGTAGTAAAACGACTTGCGAATCTCTGTCTCCACGAATTACTACAGCCGCGTATTTTAGGCTTCCTTTTGGCATATTTGTATCTTGATAGGTGAAAAACTCAACTATTGCGGTGCCCACTGGCAAACCCTCTTGAATTTTCTCTATATTCGCTTTTGCTGCGCGCCGGGGTCGGGCTTGATTTAGCTTGGCTATAGCGTAATTTCGCTCTCTTTGTGAATAGGGCAGAATAATATCCTCGGTAACACCACCAAGGAGCCCGTATGTAAAGCACCTTTCCATGTCTTGTCGCTTCATTCTTAGTTGACGGCAACTATCACAATTTTTTGCTGAAAGACGTCTTGCGCTGGGGCATTGCTGTGCGTGCTCTGCCTCCTCCTTCTTGATGCGCTTAAGATCAGCGAGTATCTTAGCCCCCAAGGGGTCATTAGCGGCGCTGGCCATTTCCGCAGCGTTCTCTAACATTGCATCTTGAGCCGCTCCCTTTTGTTGTATGATCAGACTTGCTATTTCGTGGGGGCTGAGGAGGGCCATTTCTAACTCGTAGCGGTTGTCTGGGATGCCGATCGATGACTTTAAAGGGCTACCATCCGCTCGAAATGCGTCCTTTTCTGCCATTTCTGTATCAATCAGGGCTTGGGCACGTTGCTGTTCTTGAGAGGCAACCGAGGATCTCAAGCATTTAAGCGCTAGTTTTTTCTGACCTGCCTTTGCATAGCATCTGGCGAGTCGGTAATTCAGATCAGCTCTTTGACCACTCAAGCTCTCGTTGTTGAGTTGACCTAGTTCTAATGAATACTGTTTTGCCGCCTCGTCCCATAGTTCTGTTTTTTCCAATGCCTCAGCCAAAATCAATCTATTACCACCACAGGCTACATACAGCCTGGCTATCTCGACAGCATCGGTGTAATTGTTATTCCTCTTTTTGTTCTGATAAAGTTCTAACAAGGCCTTTGATTTCGCTTCTTTTGTTTTAGCTGACGCAACAAGGGCTTCCAGTAAGTTTTCTGCTTGGTCACTTCTACCCTCTTCAGCAAGAATCTCCGCAAGTCTCTCCTTGACTTCCTTTGCATCGCTTTGAATGTGCTTCAAGGTGTTAACCTTAGCTACGCGATACTTGTCGATCAGGCCAGCAGCCATTTGCAGGTGTTTAATTGCCTCCTGCTTTTGATCTGCGCTTATGCATGCATAAGCGTAACGGACTAAAACTGTAATGATTTCAGGGCTGTCTGCGCCGTGACGATCGACGAGCTTCTTAAGTTTGCTTCTATATGAATTTACCATCTGCAAAGTGGTTGAGCGAGCTTCAGCGTGGCGACCAAGATTGAACAAATCAGTAGATCGATCATTTAGTTCCTCCTCCTCCTTGTAAGCCTCGTTCGGTCGCATTGTTGCTTCATAAAACCGTATGCCTCTTTCCAACTCTTTAGCCTCCCTTTCGCTCAAAGGCGGCGCCGCATTGCCCCCTTTCGTCAAAACAGCGCTAAAAAGCAGTATTGCGGCTATCCTTGAGGGAAAAAATAGGCTTTGCTTGATATCGGCCGCAGTCATTTTAAGCCTGCATTTGGTTGGCTTGTGTTCCCCATGAGTGCAGACGCGGCGGATGGTTTTTTCTTTAAAGAGTATAATGAAGAGCATGATAGGGAAAGTCAGAAGGGAAAAGAATAAGGGAAGAAGTTTTTACGGCTTCGGGAAGGTGCTAACGACGATGGAGTCTTGGGACCATAGCAGGGCGGCGGTGGAGCCGACCTTGGCAGCGGCGAGGGCGGAGTCGATGCCTTTCACGGCCATGCCTCGGGTGAGGACTTGGAAGGGAGCGGGCGCGTTTGTTTCGGAGGCGTATTTGGATAGTGCCTTGTGGAGTTCGCTGGGTTGAGTGCAGGCGATAACCTCGACGACATCGGAGCCGTATGGAGGACCGATCTCGATCTCGAATCCGCTCTTGTGCGTGCCAGGGATGTCGATGGCTTTATTGGCAGGAATGAGGGTGTTTCTTGAGAAGCGGTTGGGGAAGAGGACGACGGTGGTGCCGTCGCTCTGATGGCAGAGAACGGCGATGTGGCACTCGCGCGCGCTGCGCACGCGGAAGGAGACGGTTTCTTTTTCAGGATAGGCCCGGCGACCATCCACGGTGAAAATCTCGATGGGAAAATCCCTCGGCACTTTGGCGAGGCGGTCTCTGGCGATCTCCTGCACATTGGCGAGGCTTTGCTCGACATTCTGGGGATTGATGACGCCATCGAGGGGCTTGGCTGCCGCATCGGCTGGATCTGGCCAGATTTTTGCACGCACTTGGGAAGCGGGGATGGCGATGCGGGCTTTCTTGACCTCGCCGCCTTCAAGCCATGCCAACTCGGCATAGACAGTGACTTCATCGCCGCTGGCGTAGAAGCGCCCACGGATGATGCCCTTCACGCCTTCGATGGTGACTTTTTCTACGCCAGTTCCTGGCTCCAGAATGCCTTTGCCTTGGAACTTGCCTTCCATCTGGAGATCGGCGAGGCGGTCGCGGGTCACGACCTTGAATTTCCCGGATTCACCGAGCGCGATCTCCAACTCGTCGCGGAGCATGGAGGAGAACGGCGACTGGAGGTCGGTGTTCTCATAGTTGAAGCTGCCAACAGCGATGTTCACCGGCCCGGCGGGCGACTCCGCCGCGAGGTTGTTGGCGAGTTTTTTGAAAGGATCGTCCGCAGCGGCGGATGCCATAGAGAAGTAAGGAAGAAGCAGGCAGGAAGAAAAAACGAGTATGGAAGCGGAGTGGCGAAATGGACGGGCGGTTTTCATCGGTTTGGTTTCCTACTTCATCCTTCTGACTTCTTACTTTTTTTACTGCAGGTCCTGATCGGATGTTGGTGCGCTGGCGGTGTCGATGACGGTGGTAATATCGGTTTCGACCAACTCGGTGACTTCGGACTCTTGTTTTTTGATTTTTCCCTTTTTGGCCGTGGTTTGGGATTCGGCGGTTTTTTCCTTCCGAATGCTTCCTGCGGGCTGGTCACCGATGTCTTCGTCGCTCATGGAAGCGACTTGCCTCGATTCGGTCTCGGAGGAGCGAAGCGCGGAGGAATAACTTGCCACTGGGCGAGATTGACTGCTGGCACAGGCAGGAAGGAAGGAGGAAGCCAGAAGGATGAGGGTGCAAGGGACGATGCGATGGAGTTTGGAGGTCATGGTCTATGGTGGGCTTGTTTTTTTTACTTCCTACTTCACTGGACCACGGGTCCGCTCTGGACGACTTCCTTGATGATGGCTGTGGTTTCAAAAAATGGATCACGGCCGGAGATTTTAACTTCAGCTTCGATAGTGGGCTGATTCACAGGAGCGCTCTCAGTGGCTGCTGCGGCGGGGGCATCACCTTGGGCGACCTCGCGCATCGCGCCTCGGCCGGTTTCGGAGAAGGTTTTCTCCTCGATCGAATCTTTGATCGTGGTGGTGACTTTTTCGCCTTTAACAATGCGTTTGGTGGTGCGGAGAACATCGGCTGTTTTGATCGCCATCGTGACTTCGCAAGATCCATCGTCCTTGTTGAATTTGATGCCAGTGGTAGCGGCGCCTTTGAGCACATGCGAAAGACCAGCAACGAGTTCGTCATTTTCCAAAGCCATGTCTCGAACAGTCGTGTTGCTGTCGATTTGAATGCCCAACATGCGAGCGGCCAGGCGGCGGTAGGCATCGAGCTCGGCGGCGCGCTTGGCCATGACTTTCTGGTGTCCCTCGGAGCCGGGCAGAGCGGCGTTGCCCATCACATCGATGACGCTGTCTTTGACCTCGGTGTTTGTCTTGGTCTTGTTGGACAAGGCCTGAACCGAGCCGTCCTTGAGGACCTTGCCTTTGATGGCGGTGTTGAGTGTGTTGATGACTTCCCGGATTTTGACGGCGCGGACGACTTGGACAGTGCCGTCGGCGAGGTATTCCGGTGGCTCGGTCGTTAAGGAGCCAACGAGTGTGGCAGAGACCGCGCTGTCGATCTTATCGTCGCCTGCAGCGAGATCGGCGATCGTGGTCTCGGAATCGACTTGAAGCCCGTAGATGCGTTCGGCAAGGAGGCGGTCGGCATCGAGCTCTGCGGCGCGCGTGGCCTTGAGGCGCTCGCGCGGCCCAGCCTTCTGCCAAATTTCAGGAAGCTTGGGAGCGGACTCTTCGGTGGGTTTGACTGCAGCTTGCACAAGGGATGGCAAAAGAAGGCCAAATGCAGCAGATAGGACGGGTATGAGGATGCGGTGTTGAGAGGTGGTTTTCATAACAGCGCCGAAATTATGAGAGAGATCCCTACGCGTAAACAGGCAATTCAACGAGCGGTTGAATTTACCTGCCGAACGGTAAAAAAGCGGGAATGAGTGGCTTCCGCCTTCGCACTGCGCGACTACGGCGTGACGGGTCCGCAGGCTCCTTTTACGACCAAGAGAGCCGTGCAACTTGTTTTAAACTCACTTACACTCGCGGCTCATTTCTTTGAGGACGATGTCGAGTGGGCTGCCGGCTTGGGGGGCGAATTGTTGGCGCATGATGTCTACAGTGCGGAAGGCGCGGGATTTTTGACCTTTTTCGATGAGGGCGCTGACGAAGGGGATGCCGACTTCCTTCACGAAATTACCACCGCCTGTTTTTCCGATGGTGCGGAGTTGGGCGTGGAAGACGGTGGCGGCCTGGTCGATGCCTTCGGTGGCGAGGGCCGCTCGGACGCGGGAGGCCGCGGCTTCGCAGCTCAGATCGGCGCGCTTACCGAGGTTTTGGTAGAGGATGCGCTGCTCGGCGGCGGCGGCCTGGGCGGAATTTCCACTCTGACGCAGCAAGGTGGCGACGGCGTTTTGATGCACGACTTTGGAGTCGGGGTCGCGGGAGAGGGCTTTTGCGGCTTGCTCGTGAATGCGAATGCGGCGTTCGAGGGGCGCACTGGATGTCTCCAGAAACTCGGTCCATCGCATCCAGGCCTCGGGATTTTGGGGGCAGGTGCGGGTGGCATTTTCGAGGGCGGCGGAAGCGCGGGCGGTGTCGCCGGATTTCAAAAAGATGCGCGCCATGGCGAGGTCGTTCGTCGAGGCGAGGAAAGCCGGGGTGCTGCGGAAGCGGGCAGCGAGTTGGCGGAGTGCGTGGTCGCTCACCGGTTCCCATGTGCGGGGATCGAAGGCGATGCCGGTGACGAGGTTCTGCGCGGGGTCGCGGCCGCAATCGAGTTCCCATTTGTTTGGAGCACCCATGTAGCCGAACCAGGCGTGGCCGCCGTTGCTACCTTGTCCATTGAAGAGAACGGTGGGGAGCCCGAGTGCCTTTCCGGTGTAGGCAGCGAAGTAGGCTTGGTCGATGCAGATGCCGCCGTTTTTTCGGATGGCGGCGAAGGTGTAGGGGCTCTGAGTCCAAAAGAAGCGACCTTGTTTGATACGGTCTTCGCGGTAGCGGATCGATCGGAATGCTCGGCTGAAGACTCCGACATGGAGAGAAATGTTTTCTTGGGCCCAAGCTGTCTCGGAGGGGGTAAGGAAGGCATCGACGACAAAGGTGAGCTGGTCGGCCGTGAAGCGACGCAGATCGAGAAGGAGCCGGCCACGCTCGTTGGCATCGACCCAACGGCGGAATTGTTCTGCTGGGGATGGAATGTCCTTGGGCACGAGGTCGGGGCGGACCTGCTGGTGGGGCCAGTGGGGAGGCAGCGCGGAGTCGTTCACCACAGCGATGGCAATCGCCAGATCGGCATACTCACGCCATTTCGAGGGATGCGCCTCGTAGATGGAACGGAGGTTTTTCAACACGAGCGGGGCGAAATCCCGGGAGTCCCATGTGGAAAGGAAGGAACGCAGGATAGCGGGATCGGCCATGATCGCGGAGGCGAGCGGTGTGCCGGCAATGTTGTCGAGCTGGCCGGCAGTGGCGGGGGCGCCTGGCGGCAGAAGCTTCTCGGCAACGGCCTGGCGCACATTGGACGTGGCGGTCAATGCGGCGACCTCGTCCGGGTGCATAGGTGCCGCATCCGGTGGCGGCACGACTCCAGGCGGACAGAGGATGATTTCACCCGATCCGCTGCGGCGGAGGAAGTGGCGCTGCACGAGAGCGCGCTCCTCGGATGCGACATCCCTCGAAAGGAGTTCGCACCAGCGCCAGAGGTCGAGCCATTCTCCCAGGGCGGCATCTTTGGCGGGGCTCCCGGCTTTTCCGGTTTTGTAGGCCACGAGTAGGCGGCTCTCCAAATCGCTGAGAGAAGCCGCGAAGCCCTTGGAAACAATCGCTTGGCGGTCGCTTGCGGAGGGCGGTTGGTCAAGACCGGTCGCAAGGGCGCTACCTGTAGGAAGCATGACAAATATGGCCGCAAGCATCCGGATAAAAACAAACTGGGGGTCAGGGTTCATTTTCTTTTATTTCTAAGATCCGAGCGTTGGTTTAATCTAATGACGTCGTCGTATATGTAAGTGGTTTTTGAATAAAAATGAATCCTGACCCTTAGTTTCCAGATTTGCTAAATCAGCAATATCCTCCGGCACCTGAAACCAATATCATTTTGGAAATGGACTTTGTATCTCAAAAGAAGGGGGCATGGCCGTCTCGGCTGTGTGAAGACTAGTCTACTAGATCGCAACATACCCACGGGAAACAAGGAGCACACCGACGCACACAGGAGGGACCCCTGTGCCCCTCTCTAAATTACTTATTTATGATGGTCGCCATTGACCGCGACCTCACCCGCGCCCCGTTACCGATGATACCATTAAACAGGGAGCCAACACCTGCCTCGGGCAAAAAATCGGACGCGACGGACGGCGCGACATTTTTTGGCGGATCGAGCGCAAAGCGAGCGATCCTAGAAGGTATAGAAATGTCTACGGACGCCAAACATTGCGAAGCATCGACCTTGTCAATCGGAGATTTTGATTTAATGCAGGGTGGATGAAAGCGGTGCTGGCATTAGCTGTGCTGTTAGCGGTGAGCCCCGTGCGCGGGGCGGTGATTGGCAGCGATCAGGCTGCGGGCCATGTGAACAAGACGGCGACCGTGCGCGGAACCGTAGCGCAGGTCTCAAAAGTCGGTGAACTGACTTTCCTAAACTTCGGACGCCCTCACCCGGACAGCGAATTCACTGCTGTGATCCAAGGTGACTCGGGCGCCTACGGCGATCTGGCTTCGCTTGAGGGCAAAGAGGTTGACATTGAGGGCACGATCACGATGCACAAGGGTCGTCCCCAGATCGTGCTCTCGAGTCCGCAAAGCCTCCGACCAGCGGGCACCGCAAGCCGGAGTGGGCCTGATGAAAAGACATCTTCAGCAGAGGCATCTCCGACTCTCGCCCCTTTACCATTCAATTCTGCTTCTCCGCCACCGGCTGTTCCGCTCGATGCCCTAGCTGACTACATTGGGAAGACCGTCACCATTGTTGACACGGTGAAAGCCATCTCGTCGTCGCCCCACAGCGGCATCCGCTATCTCAACTTCGGCGATGCCTATCCAAGGCAAAAGCTCAGCGCGAAAATCGCCAAGGATCTGAAGGATTTGAGACAACTCTCTGGCCGCACGCTCTGTCTGCAGGTCCGAGTCACCGGCGTGTTGGAGTCCACCAAAGACGGCCCGGCAATTACCCTCACCACCCTGGATCAACTTCAAATTGTCGAAGACGATTCGATCGATCTGCTGACCCTCTCCCCGCCAGGTCCATATGCTAACCTTCCCCACGAAGGCGAAGCCTTCGGGCAGTTGCTGCGTTGGAAGCTGGAGAAACTCCTTCGCGAAAAAAATTACGAAGAGCTGGAGAAAGTCGCCGCGGCTTGGCGCAAGCCGGAGGCGCGAATGCTCGATGGTCGCTGGAATTTGTCCGTGTTCTACAACACGCTGGCGAAAACCACGGAATACACCGACAAGGGCTTCGCTGAAACACGACAAAAGCTCGAGGAATGGCGACAAAAACGCCCGCACGCGATTGAGCCTGTCATTCTCCTTGCCAAACTCGAAGGCGGCTACGCCTGGTTCGCTCGAGGCAGTGGTTGGGCCAATACGGTCACCGAGGAAGGTTGGCGACTGATGGGGGAGCGCTTGGACAAAGCGAAATCGCTGCTCGACAGCATCTCCGACCGTCGGCTCGAGTGCCCGCAATGGACCAATGCGATGCAAACCGTGGCTCTTGGACAAGGCTGGCCGGACGGAAAAGTGAAGGGCATGTTGGCCGAGGCGACCGCAGCTTGGCCCGAATATTGGCCCTACTACTCCGCTGAAGCTCACCGCCTCCTCCCCCGCTGGGGTGGCGCACCCGGCGAGTGGGAAAAGTATTCACGCTCATTTCCGGGTGGTCTGGGCAAGGAACTCTCCGCACGCATCCCGTGGTCAAACCAGTGGGCATACCACAATCTCTTCCGCGATGCCGACATTCCGTGGCCGCAAATGAAAGAGGGCTTCGAGCGCATGGTTCAGCGTTATCCCGAGTCCACAAGAACCAAGAGCGCCTTCGCTGTTTTTGCGGGAATGGCAAACGATCGCGAAACCTGCAAGCGCCTGCTGGATGAACTCGGCGACAAGGTGAATATGGAGTTCTGGATCAGTTGGCAAAATGTGGAACTGGCGAGAGCTTGGATTGCAGACTCCAACCACCCTCCACTCGCAATCTTTAAATTGACCGACCCTCCACCCGAGGAATGATATCAACGCGTTTCTTCCGCTTGAGATTGACAGGACCGTCACGAGCCTTTGCGGAGAGCATATGCCACGAGTGCGCCTCCTAAAGCATCAACGACCCTCTAGCAGACACCAGCAACCTTGTCATAGGCGTGGGCACATGAATCAAAAGCCTACACTCCGGTTCAAAAGGGTTCATGTTCTTTCATTTTACCCCTCAAAAGCTGCCACAGCTCGTGTTTAAAGAATCAAACACGCTTGGGCGCCGGGGCCGTGAACACCTTGGATGAGGATACCCTCGACATCGGCCGTCTTCGATGGACCTGTCACCCAGATGAGGTTGGGATCGTTTGGCATGGCGGCGAGTGCATCGGCAATGGTGCGGTGGATCTCGGCGCGGCTTACCAAGGCGATGTGATGCCATGGGGCAAGGGCGGCGAGGCGGTCGGGGGTGGATTCGTCGCTGAGAATAATGCTGCCGGATTCCGCAATGGCTCCGGCGGAAGGAGTGAAGGCGGCGTCGATCTCGTTGACTCGGGTGCGGGTGTATTCGGAAGTGACTTCACAGAATTCCGCACAGAGCGCAGCGAGACGGGTCAGCGGGGCTGGAATGTAGACAGTGCGGACGCCTTGACTGCGAAGCCAAGCGGCGCAGGACTCTAGATCGGTGAAACATTTTGTGCCGGTGGCTTCAGCTCGTTTCTGGAAGAGGGTGACGGAATCCGCCTCGGTGGCGAGCCAATGCGGCTCGGCGACATCTTTTGAGAAAATAGGGCGGGCTGTGCGTTCGGGCAATGGGGCGAGGGCGGCACGGACGCTGGAGAAGATTTGTTCGCGGGCGGTGCTCATTTTTTACGGCGGTCTTTCATCCAGGAGCGGAACTCACCGCCGCGCCACTCGGGGAGCGTGCGGGTTTTCAGCCAGGGTTGCAGGTAAGGAAGCGGAAGTTTTTCCAGCGGGACGAGGTTCATGACCTTGTTGCTCTTCATGGTGAAGCGCCAGAGCATCGGGCTGGAGGCCAGCTTGGCAAAGGCGCCCATTGGCGGCGTGCCGGGTGAAGGAGCGTGTTCCTCATGCCCGCGGTTGCGGAGCTTGAGGAGCAGGTCGGGAATCGGGATATCCACTGGGCAGACTTCATTGCAGGCGCCGCAGAGGCTGGAGGCCTTCGGCAGATCGGCGAGTTCTTTGAAATTTTTTCCCGCGAGGAGTGGCGAGAGAACGGCTCCCACCGGGCCGGGATAGACGCTGCGGTAGGCGTGACCGGAGGCTTGGCGGTAAACTGGGCAGACATTCAAGCAGGCTCCGCAGCGGATGCAGCGCAGGATTTCACGGCAGTCGGAGGCGAGAATCTGCGAACGCTGATTGTCCACGAAGATCACATGCATTTCCTGCGGACCCGAGGGCCTGTCGGTGCGGGCAGGACCATTGATGAACTCGGTGTAAACAGTGAGTTGCTGGCCGGTGGCAGAGCGGCCGAGAAGGTTGAGAAGAACGGTGAGTTCGGCATCCGAGGGGATGACTTTCTCGATTCCCACGAGGGCGATGTGAATCTTCGGCGCGGCGAGGCAGAAGCGGGAGTTGCCTTCGTTGGTCACCAGCACAAGGCGACCGCTCTCGGCGGAGACGAAGTTCGCGCCGGTAATGCCGGCATCCGCTTGCAGGTATTTGTCCCGCATGAAAACGCGGGCGCGACGGGTGATTGTTTCCGGGTCGTCGTTGTAGTCGCCGAGGCCTTCACGCTCGAAGCTCTTCGCGATATCGCGCCGATTTTTGTGAATGATCGGCTTGACGATGTGGCTGGGGTGGTCGCCATCGATCTGAATGATGTATTCGCCGAGATCGGTTTCGACGGATTCGATATCCATCGAGCCGAGGTGGTCGTTCAAGTGGATCTCCTCGGAGATCATGCTCTTCGACTTCACGACCTTTTTCGCGCCGGCTTTCTGAAGAATGTCCGATACAGCGCGGCAGGCGTCATCGGCTGTGACGGCGTAGTGAACATGGGCGCCCTGGCGTTTGAGGCTTTGCTCGGCCTGCTCAAGGTAGGTATCGAGGTGCTCGATCGAATGCTGGCGGATTTGGCCCGCGAGGCGGCGGAGATCGTCGGGCGCGGAGTAATCCTTTCCAAGAATGCTGTAGCGTTTCTCGGTGCCAGCAGCGCTGTTGCTGTGGACGGCCTGTTGAACGCCACGGTCCAGGCGGCGGGCGAAGAGTTCGACTTTTTGTTCAGCCATGACGATGGAGTGCGCTTTGGAGGATTTGCACGAAGTGGAGTGTTTTGACCGGCTGCCCGCCGCGATCGGCCAAGCCGCCGAGGTGCATGAGGCAGCTCATGTCTCCGGAGACAATAAAGTCGGGATTGCCCGCTGTCATGTGCTCAAGTTTAAGACATCCCATAGACGAAGAAACATGCGGGAAGCTCACGGAGAATGTGCCGCCAAAGCCGCAGCACTGCTCGGCCTCGCCAAAAGGAATCACTTCCAGTCCGTCGATGGACTGTAGGAGCTTCAAAGCGGCATCGCCGCTGCCCGTGCCGCGCGTGTGGCAAGCGCGGTGAAAGGCGATGCGGGCCGGAAATCGACCGGGCCATTTTTCGATGCCGAGGCCATTGACGAGAAAATCTGCAAGCTCCCAAGTGCGGTTGGCGAGTTTTTGCACGGTCGGAAGGTCTTTTTCCTTCTCGAACTCGAGCGGGGCCCCGTGGAAGAGCATCGCGGCACAGGAACCGGATGGCACTATGACCGGCTTGTCGCCCTCGAAAACGCACGTAGTGTGGCGCATGACCTCGCGCGAGGCCGGCCAGTCGCCACAATTGAAGGCCGGTTGGCCGCAGCAGGTCTGATTCTCCGGGAACTCGACTTCGCAGTCGGCGTGTTCGAGCACTTTGACGGTGGCTTTTGCTACGTCGTCAAAAAAGGCGTCGCAGAGGCAGGTGGCCATGAGCTGAACGGTGCGTCCAGTGGGGCGAGCGGGGCTTTGTGTCATTGAAATGCGGATTGGATTTGGAGGAAACGCTGGACTTTTTCAGACCATGTTACGCTGCGGACGGGTTCGTGGATTTGGGGATTGCAGGAATTGCGCAAAATTTCGCGTCCCTCGGCGAGGGATTTGATTTCTCCCGTGGCGATGAGCTGAGCGATGATGTTGCCTGCAGCCGTGGCCTCGACGGGGCCGGCCTCCACGCGGAGACCTGTGGCGTCAGCGGTCATTTGATTGAGCAATACATTGCGGCAACCTCCGCCGACTACTTGAAGGGTGTCCGGCAGATCCGGGATCATATTTTTCAACCTCTGAATCATCAGGCTGTATTTGACGGCGAGGCTCTCCAGGATGACGCGGATGATTTCGGCCTTGGATGCCGGAGCGGGTTGGTTCGTTTTTTTGATCCAGTCTAAAATGGCCTGAGGCATATCGCAGGGTTTGCCAAACTCCGGCGCATCGGGATCGATCAATGCTGCGGCACTGGCGTTGCGAGCCATTTCGACCATATCTCCATATTCCATGGCATGCCCTTGCTCGGCCCAGACGCGGCGGCATTCCTGGAGGAGCCACATGCCTGCGATATTGGCCAGAAAACGCGTGGTGCCCTCGAGGCCTTGCTCGTTTGAAAACTTGGCGTCAAAGGCCTCTTGGCCGAGGACCGGAGCAGCGAGCTCAATTCCTAAAAGCGACCAGGTGCCGGAGCTTAAAAAGAGAGGTTTGGAGCGTGATGGCACGCCAGCCACTGCCGACGCGGTGTCGTGGCTGCCGCAGGTGGTAACTTTTTCACGCCTCAGACCGGTTGCAGCAACAAGCTCCTCGGTGAGTTCGCCAAGAATAACGCCCGGTTCGGTGACTTTGCCCAAAATGCGAGCCGAGATTCCGAGTGTTTCGGCTAATTCCGTATCCCATTCCGCCGTGCCCGCACAGAGGAGGCCCGATGTGCTCGCAATGGTCTGCTCGATGGCCCTCACGCCACAAAGTCGGTAATTCAGGTAATCCGGCATGAAAAGCAGGCTCTGCGCTTGTTTCAATGCCTGCGGCGTCAGCCTAGACTCTGCCATGAGCTGGTAGATCGTATTAAAGAACAGCGGTTGAATGCCCGTTCGGCTCCAGATTTTTTCTTCACCGACGAGGCGGGCGGCTTCGGAAATCATGCCATCCGTGCGCGAATCCCGATACATCCAAGGTTCGCTCAGAGCCGCACCATCCGGCCCGATCAAGGCGTAATCCACTCCCCAAGTATCAACTGCCACGGAGACGATATCCCCTCCGAAACGGACGCCGGCTGCTGCAAGGCCCTTTGTGATTTCTCTAAAAAGACCCTCCGCATCCCAATGCCACCCGTCGGCTGTTTGCATGCCACTGTTCGGAAATCGCGCGCCCTCTTCGATTTCGAGCCGTGATCCATCGAAGTGCCCAGCCATCACACGGCCACCTGAAGCGCCCAGATCTACAGCCAGAAAGGTTTTACTGGCGGCACTCATTCTGCCACCTCCAAACGCACTCCCTGTGAAACGATAGCGTCGCGCACATCATCCTGCGGGGGAGAATCAGTGATCCAAAAATCCACATCAGAATTTTTGGCGAAGAAAAAACTCGAGGACAAGCCGGCTTTTGTATGATCGGCTAAAAGAACGACCTCCGAGGCCCTCAGAACAACCTGCCTCTTGAGTTGGGCCTGCTCCTCAGTGGCGTCGCTGAGCCCGAGCGAGGGGTCGAGTCCACGGCATGAGATAAAAGCTGAGTCGATGCGGTTCATTTCAAGGCCCTGCATGGCTGCCCAGCCAGTGCAGGAGAGAGAAGACTGCGCCAAGCGTCCGCCAAGGAGACATACGGCGATGTGCGTTTTTTCAACGAGGGAAAGAGCGACTTGGAGTGAGTTCGTGATCACCGTGAGCGGCTTGTCAGGAAGAATCGCGGCAAGTTGGAGAACTGTGGTGCTGGCATCAAAAAAAACCGTGCTTCCCTCGGCCACACGGGCCAGCGCGGCGCGGGCGATGCGCGCCTTCGCGGAGGCATTCTGTGCCATGCGCTCGCGCATGGGGAACTCCCGTCGGCTCACGTCCAAACGCAAAGCCCCTCCGTGAGTGCGCACGAGTTGGCCGTCCGTTTCTAGGCGCTCGAAATCACGGCGCACGGTTTCTTCTGTAACGCCAAGTTCGGCGGCGACCTCAGCGGTTCGCACGCTGCCTCGGGCGTTCAAACATTCGATTAATTTGCGATGGCGTTCCAGAGCAAGCATTGGGTTTTTCTTTGTTTAAATTATTTTTGATTCGACAAACAATAAAAAAACAACATAAACAAAACCGATGCCATCAACTAACCTCACCCCAATCAACATGAAACATGTTACCATGCACTGGAATCCCGCAGACCCCGTCGCACCGAATTCCGTGGAGGAACTCATTCACCGCTCGAACTGCCTCGGCACCGACCAGCGGATCACCAACACCGGCGGAGGCAACACCTCGTCCAAAATTTTCGAAAAAGACCCGCTGACTGGCGAAATGGTTGAAGTGATGTGGGTGAAAGGCTCCGGAGGCGACTTGCGGACATCGAAGAAAGAAAACTTCTCCTCCCTCTACCAATCCAAACTCCTCGACCTCCAGCGCGTGTATGCAGCCCGCGCCGAAAAGGGCCTGAAATCCCCCGCCGAAGACGAAATGGTCGGCATGTTCTCGCATTGCACCTTCAACCTGAATCCCCGCCCCTCCTCGATCGACACGCCGCTCCACAGCTTCATCCCATACGCCCATGTGGACCACACGCATCCGAACGCCGCCATTTCCGTAGCCGCCTGTGCGAAGAGCATTGAGGTGACGAAGGAAATCTACGGCGACGAGGTCGTGCATATTCCTTGGATGCGCCCCGGCTTCGAGCTCGGACTCGCCATGCAGGAAGCCTGCAAAAAACACCCGCAAGCCAAAGGCTTCATCATGGGCCAGCACGGCCTCATCAACTGGGGAAAAACCGGCCGCGAATGCTACGAACTCACTCTCGAGCTCATCGAAAAAGCCGCTGAGTATATTGAGAAAAAGCAGGCTGAACGCGGCGGAGAGGCTGCCATTTTCGGCGGAGCCGTCCATACCGCGCTGCCGGAGGAAAAACGCCGCGAGGTTTTCGCCGCCCTTCTCCCGTGGCTTCGCGGCCAGGTGAGCCAAAAGAAACGCTTCATCGCGACAATCCAGGACGACGAAAAAATCCTGCGCTTTGTGAACTCGAAGGAGGCCCCGCGCCTTGCGGAGCTTGGCACCAGCTGCCCTGACCACTTTCTGCGCACCAAGATCAAGCCGCTCTACATCGGCACCGCGCCAAAGGCGGACACGCCCGTTGAGGAGATCGTCGCCTCGCTGAAAACCCAACTCGTCGCCGGTCTCGAGAAATACCGCGCCGACTACGCCGCCTATTACAATGCCTGCAAGCGGGCCGATTCTCCCGCCATGCGCGACCCGAACCCGACTGTCATTCTTATCGCCGGCCTCGGCATGGTGGCATTTGGAAAAGACAAATCGGAATCCCGCGTTACGGCGGAGTTCTACAACTGCGCGGTCGAAGTCATGCGCGGCGCCGAGGCTATCGGTGGTTACATTTCGCTCCCGGCCCAAGAGGCCTTCGACATCGAATACTGGGCCCTCGAGGAAGCCAAACTCCGCCGCATGCCAGCCGACAAGGAACTTGAGGGTCGTGTTGTCGTGGTAATCGGCGCCGGAAGTGGCATCGGCCGCGAAACCTCTCTGCGCCTCGTTCGCGAGGGCGCACACATCGTTTGCGTCGATCTCAACCAAGCGGCTGCACAAGCTACGGCGGATGAGATTCTCGCCAATACAGGTCTCGGAATTGGCGTCGCCGGAACCGGTATCTCCGGCTGCGGATCGGCCATTGGCCTGCAGGCGGATGTTACCAAGCGCGAAAGCATCCGCGCCATGCTCAACCAGGTCATCCTCGCCTACGGCGGATTCGATTCCATAGCCGTCACGGCCGGCATTTTCGTGCCGAGCGACACGACTGGCCACATCCCCGACGACAAGTGGGCGCTTACCTTCAATATCAATGTCACCGGCAGCTACCTCGTCGCCGACGAAGCCGCGAAGGACTTCAAAGCCCAAGGCCTGCGCGGCTCGATGGTTCTCACTACGAGCGCCAACGCCGCCGTCGCCAAGAAAGGCAGCGTCGCCTATGACACCTCGAAGGCCGCCGCCAACCACCTCGTGCGTGAACTCGCCATGGAGTTGGCCCCGCTCGTGCGCGTCAACGGCGTCGCCCCGGCCACAGTCGTTCAAGGCAGCGCTATGTTCCCGCGCGACCGAGTCATCGGCTCGCTCGCAAAATACGGCATTCCCTACACGGACGAGGAAGCCACCGATTCGCTCACAACCAAGCTCGCGCAGTTTTACGCCGACCGCACACTAACCCGCTCGCCGATCACCCCAGCCGACCAGGCGGAAGCCTACTTCCTCCTCATCGCCGACAGGCTATCCAAAACAACCGGCCAAATCGTGACGGTAGATGGAGGCCTGCACGAAGCGTTCCTGCGTTAATCCCAAGGAAAAATCCCAACCCGAAAAGGCAGGGCAGCGATGCCCTGCCTTTTTCTCATTTCGATGATCAGTGTGGCGCACCTGCACGCGGTTGCGTTAGTTTTTCACAAATCCCATGTCTAAAACTGCCAAGCTTCCCTTCCCGCAATTGGTGCGGGCCTTTTGGAGTCCCTATCTGCGTTTACTCGGATACATGACGCCCTACCGTAAACAGTTTTTCATGGGCATCATTTTTGGAGTGCTTGCCGGCATCGTGAGCGGATCTCTCACGCTGGTCATCCTCAAGGCCGGCGAATCCATCGGGGTGAAAATGGACAAATCCGCCCTTATGCCGGGAGCGGTTTCAAATGATGGGCCAGGCATCGGAGGAGTCATTTGGATGAGCCTACTCATCCCGCTCGTGATGGTCTTGCGAGGGCTTTTTTCCTACCTGAATGTCTACTATCTGGCGTGGGTCAGTCTGCGTGTCCTTCGAGACATCCGAACCCAACTTTTTTCCCACCTGATGTCGCAGTCTCTGGATTTCTTCAACCGCGAAAAATCCGGCAAGCTTATGTCGCGCGTGATGAGCGACACGCGCGTAACTCAAAATGCTCTCACTTCGATTTCGGGGGATATCATCAAGGATCCGATTGCTATTCTCACGCAAGTCGGCGTGCTGGTGGCGATCGATTGGAAGTTCAGCCTCACTACGCTGGTGCTTTTCCCGCTCTGTATTGTTCCAGTCGTTGTTTTTGGACGCAAAGTGCGTTCGGCGGGCAAGGCGGAGGAAAAAGAGGCGGCTCAAATGTCGATCATCTTGCAAGAGACTTTCGCTGGCGTGAGGGTCATCAAAAGCTTCGCGCGTGAGGGCTATCAGACCGCGCAATTTGCGGAGTCCAGCGACACCCAGTGCCGCAACAGCCTGCGCGTGCGCAGAAGTTCGGACATCGTCCAGCCTCTCATTGAGTCCGTTGCGGCCTTTGGAGTCGTTCTGGCAATGATCTATGTTTATTACAACGACATTAGCTTCATCAAATTTGCAGCCCTCTGCGGTGGCATTTTCATGCTCTACAACCCCGTGAAAAATCTCAGCCGCATACCCATGCTCATGCAGAAATCCATGGTCTCGGCGGAAAATGTTTTTGCCCTCATGGAGATGAAGCCAAGCATCACGGACACGCCCGGCGCGCAAGTGCTTGAGCGCTGTGATGGCCGTATTGACCTAGAGGATGTGAGCTTCGACTACGGCACGGATAAAGCCGCCGTTCAAAATGTGAGCCTCCATATCGAGCAGGGGAAAAAATACGCACTCGTTGGAGCCAGTGGCGCCGGTAAGAGCACGATCCTCTCGCTCATCATGCGGTTCTACGATCCCCAACACGGTGTGGTGCGTCTCGATGGCACCGATCTCCGCGACCTCGCCCAGCACTCGCTCCGCGAGCAAGTCGGAATGGTCACGCAGGAGACATTTTTGTTCCACGACACGATTTTTGAAAACATCCGCTACGGACGGCTCGATGCGACCAAGGACGAAGTCATCGCCGCCGCCAAATCCGCCTTCGCCCACGAATTCATCCTGGCCCAGCCGGATGGTTACGAAACCGTCGTTGGCGACAAGGGCTGCATGTTGAGCGGTGGACAGCAGCAACGCCTCGCCATCGCTCGCGCCTTGCTCAAGAACGCCCCCGTCCTTCTCCTCGACGAGGCCACATCCGCACTCGATTCCGAAAGCGAGCGCATGGTCCAGGCCGCGCTGGAGCGCCTATCCGAGGGTCGCACCGTTGTCGCCATCGCCCACCGCCTCTCGACCATTCTCAAATCCGATTGCATCGTCGTCATGGATCACGGCCGCATCGCAGCCACCGGCCGCCATGAGGAACTCCTCGCGAAATCCGACCTCTACCGCAGCCTCTATGAACTCCAATTCCACCACAGCGAGGGCCCGACCCCCTCGGTGACAGTGTGATGAATCTTCTGCCTTGGATGCGACCGGAGCACCTCGCTCCGGGCGATACCAAAAGCCTGCATGGCGATTGGAGTGGGCTGGAATTGCACGCAATCCGCTCGACGGACGATCCGTTTTTCGAAACCGCCTTCGGAGCGCTCTGGGCGGAATTCGGCGCGGCAGGCGAAATGGAGCAGGCCAGTGTCATCGCCGAGCGGATGAAATGGCATCCCTCGGAAATGATCGACGGAGCTGCCCTGCTCTATGCCATGCTGCTTATAACCCATAACGGCGAGTTTGTCGCAGTGAGAGACCACACAGCCATCCTCCTCGCAAACGAGCCCGGCGCTATCGTCCACCTCTCGCATAATCTGGTCGCCCCCGCATGGAGGCGTAGCGGAGTCGCCGGCTGGCTCCGCGCCCTGCCAGTCTCGACCGCGCGAGAGGCCCTCGCGGTGGCAGGCCGTCTGCTCGATGCCCCGATCACGCTCGTCGGTGAGATGGAGCATTTCAACCCCAGCCACGCCGCGACAGGAATCCGCCTCACCGCTTATGAGAAGGCTGGATACAAAATGGTAGACCCCGAGCTTGTGGACTACTGGCAGCCGGACTTCCGCGACCCGCGAATCATCGACCAGGAAAACGGCCCGAAACCTATCCCCCTCTGCCTCATGCTGCGCCGCATCGGCAGGGAGCAGGCGGCATTTGTCAGCGGAGCCGAGGTGTGCCAGGTCGTCAACGCCCTCTACAAAATGTATGGGCGAGGCTTCCGGCAACAGGACATGCAGGTGGTTTTTGAAACACTCAAAAGCTACCCTCCACCGCATGGCCGCATCCCGCTCGTGCCACCAACAAGCGTGCAGATGAGCCATCCCGATGAAGGACAGCTTGCAAGCGAGCAGGAAGCCTCTTAGTCTATCGACATGAGCGAAATCATCTTCGAGATTCAGGAAGACGATGTTGATGGCGGCTTTGTAGCAACGGCCTTGGGATACGGCATCGTCACTGAAGGCAGCACTCTCGAGAAATTGCGTGTGATGGTTAAAGAAGCAGTGCATTGCCATTTTAGTGATCACTCTATCGGTCCTAAGCCCAAAGTGATCCGACTTCACTTTGTTCGTGATGAAGTTCTGGCATCGTGAGGACGCCTCGCAATGTCTCTGGCTCGGATTTGATCAAATCGCTGCGGGTCTTGGGCTATGAAATTAGCCGACAGGTGGGCTCCCATATTCGCCTGACCACCCAGCTTGATGGCGAGTATCACATCACTGTGCCCAACCACTCGCCGCTACGGCTGGGAACTTTCAAAAGCATACTCAAACTTGTTGCTGCCCACCACGCTTTGACTATCGAGGAGTTGCTCGAGAAAGTCGACCTTTAGGCGCTATCCGATTGGAGATGGAGGCCCCGCAGTTCTTCCATTCACACCCATGAAATTTTTCTATGATCCCGGATTCGCCTCGCCGATTGGTGAGCACATCATGCCGATGAGGAAGTTTGCGCTTGTTGCCGGCGAAGTGCGAGCTTGGTTGCCGCAGGTCATTATAGAAAAACCCGAGCCGCTGACCCGGGAGGATTTCTTGAGGGTCCACACGGCCGAGTATGTCGATGCGGTGAGAATCGGCAAACCTCGCAACCTCGCGGAGTCGCAAAAATTCCCTTGGAGCGAGTCGCTTTTTCCAAGCGTTTGCCTCACGGGCGGCGGAGTGCTGGAGGCGGCGCGGAGTGCCTTGGAGAGCGGTGCATCGGCGGCCTTGGCGAGTGGATTTCATCACGCCTGCTCAGATCACGGCGAGGGCTTCTGCACTTTCAACAGCCTTGTGGTGTCGCTGGAGGCGCTTTGCGCGGAAGGCAAAATCCGCACAGCAGCCATCCTCGACATGGACCTGCACTATGGAAATGGCACGGCATCCCTCGCGGCATCCCGACCGTGGCTGCGTGCGCTCTCGATTTACGGGAACGATTATTGGAACAACCAGCCCTTCCGCGATGTGCGCGAGAGGCATCACTCGGACGGCCCTAACCATTTTTCCGTTCCTCTGATTCCCTCGGGAAACAGCGACCGCGAGGTTCTCTTCGATGCGATGAAGCGGCATCTGCCGTGGCTGATTCAAGACGGGAAGCCGGATATCCTGCTTTACCAAGCCGGCGCCGATCCGCTGTGCGACGATCCCTACTCACCGCTCCAACTTACGCACGAAGACTTGGAAGCGCGCGATCGAATGGTCTTCGAATTCGCTAAGGCCGAAAAAATCCCCGTCGCTTGGGTGCTGGCCGGTGGATACTGCCCAGAAATCGAAAAAGTCGTCCGCGTGCACTTGAGCACGGCAAAAGCCTGTTGGGATGTTTTTGGAGAAAATTGAGACGCATTTGGAGGTTTCATTAAAAGCTCAAAAATCATTTGTAAAATGCCTTAATGTAGATTAAAAGATCAAATATGATTTCCAATCAGCTTTTGCTTGAAACGCCCGTCGAGCAACTGGAGGCGATTGCGAAGCGCTTCAAGGAATTGCGCTTGGCGGCGAATGTGCGGCAGGCGGACTTGGCCAAACGCTCGGGCGTGGGGATCGCGACGATCCGCCGCTTCGAGGCAGGCGGAAATATTTCCGTGCTGAATCTTGCGCGACTGATGACCTACCTCGGTCATCCCATAGATGCGGCTAGCGTGGTGCCGGAATTTCAAGCAACGACAATGAAGGAGTTCGTCCAACCTTCCAGAAGGAGGGCGCGATGAGGCGTATCGATTCGGTGGAGGTTTGGCACACGGGGCCGCAAGGGCATCGACAGCTGATGGGGCAGCTCGCCAGACATTCTCGGGGGGCGATAGGTTTTACGATAGACGCCGGATTTTTGGAAACTGGATGGAGGTTGTCCCCTTTTTTTCTGCCGCAGGGTGAAGGACCTTTTGTGCCGCGTTTTGAAGCAGGTCAGGAGCCTGTCTTTCGTGGTTTATTCGGTCTTTTTGCGGATAGTTTGCCGGATGCTTTTGGAATGACGGTTGCGCGACGAAGCATGGCTCAGGCTGGCTGCGAAGCCTGAGCATTGGAGTTGCTATCCTACATCGGCGAGGGCGGGCGTGGCTGCTTGGCCTACAAACCAAGCCTCCCGCAAGGCGATGCGGAAGTGGAGGGCTTGGAGGAGATGTTCAATGAGGCACGCAGCGTGGCGGAGGGGCTCGAAATCGATTGGGCGAATCCATTGGCCCACGCGATGGGCACTGCCGGAGGAACACGCCCCAAGGTTCACTGCGAGCGGTTTTCGGATAGCACATTTCGCGTGAGACGCACTCCGGCAAAAGCAGGTGAAAGCGTGGCATGCATTGTGTAATTTGACTGCACAGGCGAGTTCGCCGGGCGCATCGACCATGAAACGAAAATTGAGGCCAGCTACTTGGAGATGGCAAGAGATTGCGGTTTACGAGTGCCGGAGTTTGAATTGGTGGGGCGCGAGTGCCGGGATCATCTGGTTTTACAACGCTTCGACCGGACCCGGGTGGGAGCCTTGCATCTGCATTCGTTCTGGGGGCTTGACCATGCGAGCGCTGGCAGCCGGATGCATGACTACGAATTCCTGCACCGGGCCTTGCTGAGACTCACAGGCGATTCTCAGGAATTGACCGAGTGTTTTGGCCGCATGGCTTTCAATGTTCTGACCTGCAACCAAGACGACCACTCCAAGCAGCATGCTTTTCTTTTTGACGGAACAGCGTGGAAACTCTCGTCGGCATTCGACCTCACATTTTCGCCAAACCCCACACTGGGACATGCCGTGCCAGTGTCGGGAAATCCGTCTCCCTCGCAAAAGGATTTGCTCGCTTTTGCTCGAAAAATAGATGTCCAAAATGGCAGGGAGATTTTGGAGCGAATTCAAACAGTTACCGCTTCGGCTAAAACTTATCTGGCGAAGAATCAAGTTCCAGAGCGCATCGCCTTACGAGTCGTTGAGGGCATTTCCCGGAAGAGAGATGAACTTCGAGGAAACAGCTGAGCCCCCGTTTTAGGCTGGGCAGATGCCGGCGCACCATTTGCCGCGCTTGATGAGGCGCGGGGTGCCGAGGCCATATTTTTCGAGGCTGGCGCTGACTTCGGCGGCTTGGCTCACGAGGACGCCGGAGAAGATGAAATGCCCACCGGAATTGAGTTTTTTGGCGAGACCGGGAGCGGAGGCGATGAGGAGTTCACTGTAGAGATTCGCGAGGATAACATCGGCTTTTTGAAACGCACCGACGCGGCGGGAATCCGCGACGTAGAAGGCGATTTTTCGGCAGTGATTGGCCTTGGCGTTTTCCTTGGAAACTCGAATGCAGACTGGATCGAAGTCGAAGGCTTCCACGGCGGAGGCGCCGAGTTTTTCTGCTGCGATAGCAAGAATCCCTGTGCCGGTGCCGGCATCGAGCGCCCGCCAGTCAGCGGGGAGATTGGGAGCGATATCGCAGAGGAGACGAAGGCAGGTTGCCGTCGTCGCGTGGTCGCCGGTTCCGAACGCCATGCTGGCGGGAATGAAAATGTCGCGCCCGGTATTTTCCGCAGCACGAAAGGTGGCGACATCCGAGTGGACCCGCAAACGCCCTCGAATTGAGAGTGGCGGGCGGGCCTGACTTCCAATCCACGCCTCTGGACCGAGCTGCGCCATTTTTCCTCCAAAGTCGCGGACTAACTGCTCGACCATTCTCTTGTCGCCGAAAACTTGGATCTTCAGCGCACTGGATTCCGGTTGCGTGAGCATGACCAAATGCTCGGGGTCGATATGGGAAAGCCGTGCATACCAATCCTCCTCCATCCGTTGTGTGCTCAAGCGGGTCCATCGATACATTGCCATGGGAGGATTAAAGTCATTCCCGGCACTCGATGTCATCTCCCTTCTTTTGCTTGCTTCAGGAGGGGCATCCGCCGATAAGTTGACGCCTTGTAAACACCCCGTGACGGGGATTTTTCCAGAGGATTTTCAAACATGAGCGAAACGGCAACACCAGTGACGATGGTCAATGTGCAGATCGACGGGGAGTGGAAACAATTTCCCAAAGGCACGCGCGTGATCGAGGCCTGCATGCAGAGCGGGAAATTCATTCCGCACTACTGCTACCACCCCAAACTCAGCTCGCCGGGCAACTGCCGCATGTGTCTCGTGGAGACCGGTCGCCCGAAAATGACGCCTGACCGCCAACCCGTGTTGGATGCCAATGGCAAGCCCGAGATCGGCTGGGGGCCGAAGCCTGAGATTTGCTGCGCGATGGAAGTCGCCGAGGGCATGGGCGTTCGCACCTCCTCGCCACTCGTCGAAGAAAGCCGCAAGGGCGTGATGGAATTTTTGCTGATCAACCACCCGCTCGACTGCCCGATTTGCGATCAGGCGGGCGAGTGCCGCTTGCAGGAATTTTCTGTCGAGTTCGGCAAAGGTGAATCCCGATTTCTCGAGGAGAAGGTGAAAAAGCCAAAGCGCGTGGACCTCGGTGAGCGCATCGTGCTCGATGACGAGCGCTGTATCATGTGCTCGCGCTGCATCCGCTTCATGAAGGAAATCGCTCACGACGATGTGCTGGGTTTCCTGAATCGTGGTAGCCACACAACCTTGTCGGTCTACCCCGGCAAGAAACTCGACAACAACTACTCGCTTAACACGGTGGATATCTGCCCCGTGGGCGCCCTCACGAGCAAAGACTTCCGCTTCAAGATGCGTGTCTGGTTTTTGAAGGAAACTAAGAGCATCGATGTGAATTGCGGCCTCGGTTCGAACATCCTGATCTCCAGTCGCGAGAATACCGTTCACCGCATCACTCCTCGCGAAAACGATTTCGTGAACTCCTGCTGGATGCCGGACAGCCACCGCCTGAATTTCCACTACCTCAACAGCGAATTCCGCCTCACCGCTCCTGTGGTAAAAGGCGAAGAGGTGCCGGCGCATTGGACCCGTGCTCTTGCTGCCGCAGCCGAGCAGCTCAAAGGACGCGATCCCTCGAAGACCGCCCTCATCGCCTCTGCCCGCATGACGAATGAGGAGCTCTTCCTCGCGCGCCGCCTCGCTGCTGGCTTGAAGATCGAGAATTTCGATGTCTTGCCCCGTCCGCAAAAGGGTGACGGATTCCTCATCTCGGATGATGGAAATCCTAACACCACCGGCGCGAATCTCCTTGGCATGGCCACAGGAAAACTCCCCGCTATCGCGGCAGGTGTCGCCTCCGGCCAAATCACTGGCCTCATCGTGCTCGGTGAGGATGCCGTGGATTGCGGCATTTCGGAAGAGAGCCTCAAAAATCTCGAAACACTCGTCGTCACTGGCACCCTGGCCAACGCCACCACGCGCCGCGCAACAGTTATGCTACCGACCAGCGCCTGGGCTGAGAAGCGCGGCAGCATGATCAATATCAAAGGCCGTATCCAACGCCTCAACCAAGCCATCCAGCCTCCAGGCTCTGCTCGCGACGACTGGGAGGTCCTGCGCGACCTCGTGCAGGCCACAGGAGGCTCGAACGGAGTTTACACGATCGAGGAGGTCTTCAAAATGATGGCATCCGAGGTTACTGCCCTTCAGGGCCTGACCCTCAGCCGCATCGGAGATCTCGGCACGCAACTTGCACTCAACACCTGAGCATGCGCCGCCTTGCTCTCCTGGCAGTGGCCGCGCTGGCTCTTGCCGGATGCGGAACACCGGACGCGCCCAACCAGTCATCGGTTCGTCGCGAGACACAGATCGAGTGGCTGGGAAACCAGTGCTATCGCTTCACCTCGTCCATCGGCACCACCATTCTAGCAAATCCCTACGCCGCGAAAACCAGCGGCCGCTCCCTCCCGCGCCCCTCAAGAGCGATGTCGTCTTGATTACATCCGAGCGCTCGGATTTCAACAACATCAATGCCGTCGACGGCCAACCTTCCGTCCTGCGCGGAGGGGTGGGAATTGGAGTCAACAATGTCACCGGCATCAGAATTCTCGGTGTTCCAAGTTACAGGAACCCAGAAATGCCGGCATCCGATGGTATGAGCCTCTTCTTTACTTGGACGATGGATGGCATGCGCTTCTGCTTCGCCGGAGTCCCAACGCGACCGCTGGATGCCGAGCAAATCTCACAAATCGGCACGGTGGATGTCCTGCTCTTCAATCCCGAGGCCCTCTCGCCCGAGTCCCGCAGCCAGATCATTGCCCAGCTCCACCCGCGCTTGGTCATTCCGATTGGCTCGCGTGGATGGACAACCGGCGGAGTGCATGCCGCGCAAGGGCCGAAATTTGCCTTCACCCGCGAAATGCTCCCGCAGCAAACCACAACTCTGATCTTCAATCCGTGACCAAACGAGTTCTCATTGCAGGCTCCGGGGGGCGCGAACACGCTCTGGCTTGGAAGCTCAGCCAATCCGCAAGCGTGGAAAAAATCTTCATCGCCCCGGGCAATGCCGGCACAGCAGCCATCGGCGAGAATGTGCCCATCGCACCCGAGGATGTTTCGAGCCTTGTCGCCTTTGCAAAAGCCAACGCCATCGACTTCACAGTCGTAGGCCCGGACGACGCGCTGGCAGCAGGAGTCGTCGATGCTTTTGAGGATGCAGGTTTGAAAATTTTCGGTCCGCGCGCCGCTGCAGCCCGCCTCGAATCTTCGAAGGCGTTTGCGAAGGATTTCATGATCCGCCACGGAATTCCTACGGCGGACTACCGCGAATTCACCGATAGCACAGCTGCCAGAGAATACTGCCGCACCGCAAAATATCCGCTCGTGGTGAAGGCCGATGGACTCGCGCTCGGCAAGGGCGTGATCATTGCAGCCAATTTTGTCGATGCCGATGCCGCCCTGCGCCTCTGCATGGAGGACCGCGCATTTGGCGACGCCGGAAGCCGCGTCGTGATCGAGGAATTTCTCGAAGGCGTCGAATGCTCCATCCACGCCCTTGTGGACGGCTCTACCTATCTTCTTTTCCCCGATTGCCGCGACCACAAAAAAGCCCACGACGGGGACCAAGGTCCGAATACCGGCGGCATGGGCACCATCTGCCCGAGTGGTTCGGTGGATGACACCCTGCGCGCCCGGATTCGCACCGAAATCCTCGACCGCTTCATCACCGGCATCGAAAAAGACGAACTCGATTTCCGTGGCATGCTCTTCCCGGGCCTCATGCTCACCGCCTCAGGCCCGAAGGTTTTGGAATTTAATTGCCGCTGGGGCGACCCCGAAACGCAAGTGCTCGTGCGGCGCTTGGATTCCGATCTCCTGCCGCTCTTGGAGGCCGCCGCGGCAGGTGCGCTCGGCGCGTCAACTCCCGAGTGGGATGAAAAAGCCGCCGTCTGCGTGGTTCTCGCCTCGGGCGGGTATCCGGGCTCCTATGAAAAAGGCAAAGCCATCAGCGGCCTCGCTGATGCCGCCCTTCTCGATGAGGTGCAGGTTTTCCATGCTGGAACTAAGGCCTTAAATGGCGAAATCACGAACAACGGCGGCCGTGTGCTCGGCGTCACCGCGAAGGCGGAAACCCTCGACGCCGCCCGCAGCTTGGCATACAAGGCGGCCGATAAAATTTCGTTCGCAGGTGTGCAGCGCCGGAACGACATTGGCGCCACCCCGACCCACTCATGAAATTCCTCCCCCTCCTCCTGTCCGTCTGCCTCACGGCAACCGCTCTGGCAGAGGATGCACCCGCTGCCGCAAAGCCATCCCCGACGCCAACTCCCACTTTGAGGGAAGCGGTCGATTCATTGGACGAATCACAGATTCAAAAAGCCATCGACGCCTTGGCGGCAAACTACCTCTCTCCAGAGGCGCTCGACAATGCTTCCCGCCAGAAGGCACTCTTAGAGGGCCTGCTCCTTCGTCTTGGTGGCGGAGCGGATTTGAATCAAGCAGCGAATGCCACTTCAAAGCCAGTTCCCTTTCTGGCCGAAATTCTCGACGGCCGCATCGGTTACATTCGGCCCGGAGCGATGGATGCCGCTGCGCTCAAACAGACAGACTCGGCTCTCGGCAACTTCAACGACAAATCGATTCCCGCCGTGATTCTCGACCTTCGAGGGATACCGAACGGGACGGAATTCGACATCACAGCCGATTTCGCAAGACGCTTTTGTCCCAAGGGAAAAATCCTTTTCACCATCGAAAAACCAAACGCCAAACAGGAACGAATCCTGATCGCAGACCAAGATGCTGTTTTCCATGGCATACTTGTGCTTCTGACCGATGCCGATACCTCGGGAGCCGCCGAGGTGCTTGCTGCCACGCTGCGGGCAAATTCAAGCGGGATGATTGTGGGAGCCAAGACAGCCGGCGGTGCGGTGGAATTTTCTGAATTTCCCATCGGAGGAGGCAAAACGCTCCGCCTCGCCGTATCCCGCGTCTCGCTCCCAGGCTCAGGTCCAATTTTCCCAACCGGAGTAAAACCCGACATCGAAATTAGCCTTCCCGCCGAAACGCAGAGAAAAATCTTCGAACTCACCAAAGAAAAAGGAGTGAGCCAGTTCGTCTTCGATATTGAACGCCCCCGCATGAACGAAGCGGCCTTGGTCGCCAACACCAACCCAGAAATCTCAAGCACCGCCGAGTCCAATGACGACAACGACCCCCTCCGCGACACCGTCCTACAACGCGCCGTCGATCTCGTGACGGCAATTTCCTTTTACAAAAAGTAGGCCGCTTGCCGACCTTGTTATTTCAAAATGGCCTCGCAGCGGCGGCAGGTGACCGGTTTGTAACGGATCAGACTTCGGCAGCGGGGACAGCGGTAGTTGAGAAAGCCAAAGGGGAAAGCAGCGATAGCGTAGAGCCCTGTGAAGATTTTGAAAAATTCGCCAAGAGGTCCGAGGGCGTCGATTTGTTTTTCAAACAGGACCCAGGTGAATGCTATGGCGGCAAACGGCCAGAGCACGAAACACTGGCGGCGGTGGGCTTTGGCAAAGGCCTCGCGCTGGTCGCTGGGGGAGGTCCACTTCATGGTTCGCCGGTTTTGTTGAAGACGGGAATACCGAAGGCTTGCAAGGCGCGGACGATGTCGGGGAAGGCGAATTGCATACTCTGGCTGCTGGAGGGCACTTTTTTGACATCTCCATTTTTTTCATAGCAAAGCATAAAATAATTGGTGGTCTTGTTCCGCCCGACGCCGCTGACTTCTTTGGTGATTTTGATTTTCTCAATGTCCTTGAAGCGCACCTCATGGACATGGGACATGCCAATCAGGCCAGTGGTTTCGGTAAATCCCGAGGGAGAAAGAGTGACGCGATCGTTGACGGTGGCGAGGGAGATGTAGAGGCAGGCGGCTCCGACGAAAATCATGGTGAGCCGGATTCGCTTGGAAAATCGAAACCAGCCATCCGTGCGCTTGGGAATGAATCGCGACCCATAAATCAAACCGCAACCGCCGAGCACGAATGCCGCCGTGACCCAGAGCGCGATGCTGAATGTGGTGGCATCGCCGTTGATTTTTTTGTCAACGCAACCGCTAAGCGAGAGGCAGAGGGCTACGATACCGGAGAGTTGGAGTTTTTTCATCGGTTCAAAAAGTGCGGAATCAGGGTTGGTGCGCCTTGGCTTTTTCTTTGAGGGCCAGGAGTCCAGGGTCGTTTGGAGCAAGTTTCAAAGCCTCGTCGTAATCGGCTATGGCGCCGTTCCAATCTTGCTTGGCAGCTTTGACCATTCCGCGTTCGGCGAAAGCTCGCGGATCGGGTGGGTTCAGCATCGCAATGCCGCGATCGTAGTCGGTGATCGCGCCATCAAAGTCCCGCGTGTTCGCCTTGGCTTTGCCGCGATTCAGGTAGGAGAAGACATCTTGCGGATTGAGAGCAAGTGCGCGGCTGGAGTCCTCGATGACTCCCGCCCAGTCGGCCTTGTCGATCTTGATCATGCTCCGCATCGAATAGGCCATGAAGTTGTTGGGCTCGATGGCGAGGGCTCGGTCGCATTCGGCCAGCGCCCCGGCAGCATCGCCCTGGGCATTTTTCACGCGAGCGAGGAACGTGAGGGTGCGGCTATCCGCAGGATTGAGGGCAAGGGCCTTGTTGCCTTCCGCGAGCGCGCCGTTCAGGTCTCCGTGCTCGGCCATGCTCCAAGCGGATTGCACGAGTTTTTCGACTTGAGCATTCACTTCCGGCGAGACCTGCGATGGCTGCGGCAACTGTCCTTTGCGCAAAGCAGCAATCTTCTCCCGCACGACGGGGATCTGCGGGAATCCGGGTTGCAACTTTTCCGCAGCGTCGAGATCTTTTTCCGCACCATCCAGATCCCCCAGATTCCCATGCGCCATGGCTCGGCAAACAAGAGGCAAGGCGTCATGCGGCAGACACATCACAGCGATATCGAAATCCGCCAGCGCTGCCCGCGAGTTGCCGGTTTGCAACAAAATGTTTCCCCGCCGGGCGCGCGACACATAATCGGTCGGGTCCACCTCGATCGCTTTGCCCAAAAGCTCAAAACCGCCCTGCAGGTCGCCCTCGACAGCTTTGATCTGGCCGAGTTCGCTGTAGGCGACAGAAACTTTCGGATTCTTCTCCACGGCTTGCTCGAGCAAAGCCACAGCGCCCGCGCGGTCGCCGGCCTCGAGTTTTTTCTGCGCCTGGACCAGAAGGTCTCCGTAATCCTTGTCCCAGAGACGCCCGCCATTTGACTTCATCACTTTGCAGCGTTCGATGGCCCTGGGAGCGAGTTCACTTTTCGGATTGAGTTTCAACTCCACCTCATAATCCGCGATGGCGCCTTCGTAGTCTCCGTGGTCTTGTTTCGCCGCACCGCGCTGGCTGTAGAGTTTCGCCTCCTTGGGATTGATGGCGATAGCCGCATCGAAATCCGCCATGCCTCCGGTGTAATCTCCCATCGCGGCTTTGGCGGCACCCCGATCCATGAGGGCGAAGGGATTTCGCGGATTGATCTCGAGAGCCTTGTTGAATTCCAGGATCGCTCCGGCGCGGTCGCCGCCAAGGGTTTTGGTGAAGCCCAGTTTCCAATACGCCATGTCGTGGCGAGGATTGATCTCAATCGCGCGGCGGTATTGCTCGGCGCTTTTTTCCCGGTCCTGGCTGCCGCCCTCGATGGCCACGCCGAGAAGGAAGTAGGCCTGCGCGAGGTCGGCGTATTCGGGTTTAATCGAGATCACCTTTTCGGCATCGCTGGCCGCGCCTTTCCAATCCTTGGTGTAGGTGCGCGCCATGCCCCGGTTGATGTAGGCGGTGGCGTCTTTCGGATTGATCTCGATCGCTCTTCCGTAATCGACGATCGCGCTGGCGTTGTCGCCCTTCTGGGCCTTGATCCCGCCGCGCAGGAGGAAACACGAGGCATTGTCCGGAGAAAGAAGGTAGGCCTTTTTCACATCGCGCTCCGCACCGTCTAGATCGCCCCGCGAGAGGCGAACATGGGCACGCACGATGTAGGTCGCCGGGTTTTCCGCATCGAGTTCGATGGCGCGCGCATAATCTTTCTCCGAGCCCGCCACATCGCCGGCTTCGGCCTTGGCATTGGCGCGGGCCGTCAAGGCGGCCAGCGTGAGCGGGAGGCTCCAGGGCATTTCCATCGCTTTGTTGAAGTCCTCGATCGCCTGCGAGGTCTCGCCTTTCCCCATTTTGACAAAACCCCGGTTGAGGTAGGCGATCATGTAGTTTGAGGCCAATTCCACAGACTTGTTTAAATCCGCCTCGGCACCGGCGAGATCGCCTTTGGAGAATTTTTCAGTGGCTCGGTTGTTCAGTGTGCGAAAGCTGTTCGGCCGGATTTCAAGGGCCTTGTCGAAAGTGGCAATGGCGGCTTCGTGATCACCCGCCCTGCCGAGAGCCATACCGAGGCCATTCAAGAAAAACGCCTGATCGGCGGAATCGGTGGATTGATTGAGTTCCACCACCCGGCGCATGTCTTCCACGGCCCCGGCGCCGTCGCCTTTCACCATGCGGAGAAATGCCCGGCCGTAGAGGGCGCGGGTCTCGTTGGGATTGATCTCCAGCGCACGGGCATAAGTTTTCATGGCCGGGGCGAAATCGCTTTCCTTCCAGGGGACGAAAGTGCGGTCGAAGACCAAATTCGGATCCAGTCTGTATCGCACCAGCACGATGGTGGCCTCGATCGCCGCGCGGGCGCTCCAGAGTGCCGAGTCGTCGGGCTTTAGCCTTGTGGCATCCTCAAAATCGCGCTTGGCCCCTGCAGAATCCTGTAGGGCGGCACGAGTGGCTCCGCGAAGGGCCACAGCATCGGCATTCGCAGGAGAGAGCTTGCAGGCCTTATCGAAATCCTCCAGCGCGGACTGGAGATTGCCCTTGTAGAAATAAGCCGCTCCACGCCCAAGGTGGAGCGCGACATCGTCGGGCGACATCTTCAGCGCCTCGTCATAATCAAGGATCGCGCCATCCAAATCGGCGGGGGTTGCGCGGGTGTTAGCATCCTGCACAAACAGGACGGGCTGGAATGGATCCACGACGACTGACAAGCTCAGTCGGTCGAGGCTTTTTCCAAAGTCATCCGCGAAGGCCTTGATCGCGGCCTTGTCGAAGAGGTCCCTCGCGCTTTGGTCGCGGGGCGCCGGTGGGTTCTTGGTGAAAGACGCCTGTGCCGCCAGTGGCACGAGCAAAATGGTGAGCGCCGACTTGGCAAAGGAGCGTTTCATTTTTGTGATAATGAGAATCAGGGACGCCGACGCTTGGCGTGCCTCGCCTCATGTGAGGCAGTAACCGTCAGCGCCAAGCCGCCACGGGCGGAAAACGCACCGCGCACTGTCATGCTCTCGGGTGCGCACACGGCGACGAGGTCGTCCAAAATCCGGTTCACAATCTGCTCATTGAAAGACGGCGTGTTCCGGAACGCGGCGAGGTAATATTTCAGCGACTTCGTCTCCACGCAGCGGGCGGCTGGCACATATTCGATGACGATCTCCGCGTAGTCCGGTTGGCCGGTCACGGGGCACACGGACGAGAAATCTTTTGTATCCACTCGAATGACATAACCACGGCCGGGATGGCTGTTCGGAAAAGTCTCCAGAATCTCCACCGAAGGCTGCTGGGGCAAGGAGGAGGCGTTGCCGAGGAGACGCAGGGAGGGTTTCTGTTTTTCGGATTTCTTGCTCATGCGGGAAACCTTGGCAGGCGGGCGGGTCCAATTCCAGACTCGAATTGGATGGCGGCTCGTAACCCGTTTTTCGCTTCAAGAAGCCTCGGCAATTCGCCATGGTTTACACACCGCCCAAACTTTCTCAGGAATTTTCAACATGAAATTAATTATTCAGCCGGACGAAGGGGCCACCCCTGTCATCGAGTTCATCCGCTCCGCGCGGACCAGTCTCATTTTAAAGCAATTCACCTTCACCCATCCCGAGATTCTCCAGGCGGTGTTGGAAGCCAACCGATCCGACGTGTCCGTGCGCGTGATGTTGAACGCGAAGCGTTCCGGCGGCGACCGGGCGAATGACGAAACATTTGCGGCGTTGGAAAAAGGCGGAGTCGCCGTGCAATGGTCGAATCCCGATTTTTATGTGACCCATGAGAAATCCATGGTTGCCGATGGTGTCAGGGCGATGGTGGCAACCTACAATCTCTGCGAAAAATATTTCACCCGCACGCGGGACTACGGTCTTGTTTTTGAAAATCCCGAGAAGGCGGCGCAGATCACCGAGTGCTTTGATGCCGACTGGAACAGAGCTGCTTGGATTCCCGCAGCGGATACTGGACTCGTTTGGAGCAACTCAGGATCGCGTCTGGCCATCGCCAAATTCATTGACGCCGCCGAGGAATCGCTGCTCGTTCAGCATCCGAAATTCGTCGACGCGGCCGTGTTGGACCGCATTGTCGACGCTGCCGCGCGCGGCGTGAGGGTCCGCGTGCTCTGCGGCGGACGACATGGCATCAGCGAATGCGACATCCTCGACACTTTCGCCTCGCTACGCGTGATGCACCGCGCGGGGGCAAAAATCCACAAGCAGAAGAAACTCCGCGTCCATGCGAAGCTGCTTGTGGCCGATGGCAAACGCGCCCTGCTCGGCTCGATGAACCTCGACCGCTCCGCCTTCGATCTCCGCCGCGAACTCGGGATCACCATCGACGACTGTGATGTCGTGACGAAATTGATCGAGACATTCCATGCCGACTGGGAGGAGTCCCATCGCTACGACGCGCCCGACCCGCTGGATCCCTCGCAGCACCACGAGACCGACTTCCCCCACGATCCCGAGCTGCACCATGAGTGAAGCGTCAGCGGTGAAGCCCTCGCTACTCGAGTTGGCGCTCACCTTCAACCACATCTCCCTCGCCTCCTTTGGCGGCGGCCTCTCCGCTTGGTCGCGCGAGGTGGTGGTCGAAGAAAAGAAATGGATGAGCGAAGAGGAATTTCTGAGCATCCTCACGATGTGCCGGATTCTGCCAGGCGCGAATCAGGTCAATGTCGCCATTTTTGTCGGCGCAAAGTTTCTTGGCATTCCGGGAGCCGTCGCGGCGGTCTTCGGGCTCACCTTTTTGCCAGCCGTTCTCATCCTGCTTCTCGGGGCAGCGTATTTTCAATACAGCCATGTTCCAGCGCTCCAGAATGCTCTGAAAGGAGCCGCTGCAGGAGCCATCGCCCTCACGCTTTCGATGGTGGTCAAAACAGGCCGCAAGTGCCTTCTCAGCTCCATTCCATGGATTCTTTTCGCTGCCACATTTTTCCTCAATGGCATCCTGCGCTGGCCACTCTTCGGCGTCCTCGCGCTCACGGCGCCGTTTGCCCTCATCTGGGCCTGGCCAAAATCCAAAGCGAAATGAAAGACGAAGGCCTGAACCTCATTCACGTGCTGATTCTCTTCAGCTCGCTGTCGCTTCTCTCCATTGGCGGGGGAAACACCGTGATCCCGGAAATGCACCGCAAGGCTGTGGACAGCTACTCCTGGATGAGCGGCAACCAGTTTGCCGACCTCTTCGCCATCTCGCAAGCCGCCCCTGGACCCAGCATTCTGCTCGTCACACTCATTGGCTACAAAGCAGCGGGCTTCACAGGAGCCATTCTGGCAACCGTGGCCATGATCCTGCCTGCCGGCACTCTCGTTTATCTCGTGAGCCGCTTCTGGATCCGCTCGGCGGACTCCCCCCTCCACTTCGCCATCGAAAGGGGCTTTGCACCCCTCACAGTGGGCCTCATGCTCGCCAGCGGTTGGGTTATGAGCAAATCAGCAGACCACGACTGGCGCGCTTGGCTTCTCACCGGCGCCTGCACACTCCTCTGCACCACCACAAAAACCAACCCTATCCTCATCGTCGGCGGCGCTGCACTCATCGGCTGGCTCGGCTGGGTCTGAAAATTTTCAATAAAAACAATCTATGGGAGTGCGGAGCCTGACAGGGAACGCCAGATGGTTTGTGTCAGGAATTTAGCCCTTTTCGGATGGCGTTTGTTTGAGGCAACCTTGACCGCATGCTGAATTACATCTGGCTGGGACTGGTTTTGCTGGCGGTGCTGCTCGGCGGCTTCGAGGGGAAGCTGCAAGAGGTCACAGGAGCCGCATTCGAAGCGTGTAAAACAGCTGTGATGACCATTGCGCTGCCGCTGGCAGGTGTCATGGCGCTTTGGCTTGGGCTTATGAAAATCGCGGAGAAGTCGGGGCTCGTTAGTCTTCTGGCTGGAGCCCTGCGCCCGCTTCTTCGCTGGCTTTTTCCCGATGTGCCTGCGAACCATCCGGCAATGGGACCGATGGTCATGAATATGGCTGCGAATATGCTTGGCCTGAGCAATGCAGCGACCCCTCTCGGGCTGCGCGCCATGCAGGACCTTGAAAAGCTGAATCCCAGACCCGGCACGGCCACGAATGCCATGTGCACATTTTTGGCGATCAACACGAGTTCGATTCAGCTCATCCCGGCGACCACGGTTGCCATTCTTGCCGCTGCGGGATCAAAAAATCCCACCGTCATTATTGGAACGGCGTTCTTTGCGACCTGCTGCTCGACCATTGCGGGAATTCTCGCGGTGAAGACCTTCGAGCGCCTGCCAATGTATGCGCTGCCCAAGGTGGAAAGTTCGAGCGCGCCAACGGAGCAGGAGGCCGCCGGGAGTGCGGACTCTTTCGAGAAGCCAAAGTGGTGGGGAACGCTCATCCTGCTGGCATTCGCCGCGTGCTTCCTGATTTTTGGTTGGCAATTCATGCAGGCTCAAAGCGCATCGCGGGGCACTTTGGTGAACCTCGTGGAAGCTGTCTCCTATCTTGCGATCCCCTTCCTGATGGCCTTCTTCCCCCTCTACGGCGCACTCAGCCGCGTGAAGGTGTATGAGGAATTTGTGGAAGGTGCCAAAGAGGGATTCCAAGTCTCCATTCGCATCATTCCCTACCTGGTGGCCATCATTGCCTCGGTGGCCATGTTCCGCGCGGCAGGAGGCATCGACATCATCACCCGCTTCCTCGGGCCCGCCCTCAATGCGATCCAATTCCCGACAGAACTCCTTCCGCTCGTGCTCATGCGCCCCCTGAGCGGCAGCGGCGCGAACGGTCTCTTCGCAGAGCTTGTGCAGGCCCACGGACCGGACAGCCTTCTGACCCGAATGGGAGCCTCCGTCATGGGCAGCACCGAGACGACATTCTATGTGGTAGCCGTTTACTTCGGATCCGTCGCTATCCGCCGCACAAGACACGCAGTTCCCGCCGGCCTCGTCGCAGACCTCGCCGGCGTCACGGCTTCGATCATCATCTGTCGCTTGGTCTTTGGGGCTTAAGTTTTTCTCAGATCAGCGAATCCGTATTTACCGCGTTGCAGCTCCGAGGAAGGCTTCATTTTTGAGAAGGCTTGAGATCAAAGAGGAAAATTCGCGTCTTGAAAAAGCCTTGTCCATGGTTGCTTTTCCGCCAACTAGGACTATACGACAAAAGAACAAACCTTACTTATGAACTCACCCACCACAATGCCAGTCAGCGAACTTCCGGTCGAGGCGCGCGGCGCTTTTCTTGTCCGCACCTACAGCCATCTTGCCTTAGCGATTGCCCTTTTTGTGGGAATCGAGGTCTTGTTTTTTCAGACTGGGATCGCGAACACGATTGTGCAGGCTTTCAATAGCGTGTCGTGGCTGATTGTGCTCGGTGGTTTCATGCTGCTTTCCTGGCTGGCGACTTTTCTGGCAAATCCCTCAATCTCACGGCCGCTGCAATATATCGGGCTGGTGTTGTATGTTTTCCTGCAGGCAGTCATTACGGTGCCCCTTCTTTACATTGCGAACCAGACCGCACCGGGAGTCATTGCCAGCGCGGCTCAGGCCACGCTTGGCGGGTTCTTCTTGCTGACAGCTGTGGTTGTGACAACGCGGAAGGATTTTTCTTTCCTGCGAACATTTCTCATCTGGGGTGGGCTTCTCGGCCTCGCGGCGATCGTATGTGCGGTGCTTTTCCAATTCAATCTCGGCACATGGTTTTCGGTGGGAATGGTCGCCCTTGCTGGGGCATCGATCCTTTACACGACTTCATCGATCATGCGCGACTACCCCGAGAATGCAGATCTGTCGGCCGCCATCCAACTCTTTGCGGCAGTTGCGATGATGTTTTGGTATGTGCTGCGTCTCTTCATGGGATCGCGCCGCTAAGTGGATAAAGAATCTCCGCTGCGATGTTGAATGTCGCGATGAAGATGCTGTTTCGCGACCGTGCGAAATACGCGATGCTCGTTTGCGGCCTAGCCTTTTGCTCGCTGCTCATGTGCCAACAGTCATCAGTCTTTTGCGGGCTGATGATGTGGACGACGGCTACGGTGCGAAACATTGGCGCGCCGGTGTGGGTGGTGGATGCCAAAGTCGAGCAGGCGAATGAGGTCATCCCGATGCGGCAGATCGAGGTTGACCGCGTGCGCAGTGTCCGGGGCGTGGCATGGGCAGTCCCACTTTATATTGGCATCGAGCAGGCCCGCCTTGGTGAGGGATCTTTTCAGAATGTGCAGGTCGTCGGACTCGATACGGGCACGCTCACCGGTCGGCCGATGAACATGAAAGTTGGCCGCATCGAGGATCTGCGACTGCCGGACTCGGTGGTGGTCGATCAGGTTGCGGTGGAAAAATTCCGCCGCAAGGGCATCACAATCGAGTTGGGGACGACATTTGAGATCAATGACAAATCCGCCCGCGTTGTCGGCATCTGCCATGTGAGCCGGAGTTTTCTTGGGCAGCCCTATATCTACACGACATATGACCGTGCGCTGGAATATGCGAAGCCCTCACGCAAGCAGCTCAGCTACGTGCTGGCGGCACCGATGCCCGGAATCTCACCCAGAGAACTGGCAGCGCGCATCGACAAGCTCGACGGATTGCGGGCGATCGAGAGCGACGAGCTCTTCTGGATGACGATTCGATGGTATATCAAAAACACGGGGATTCCGATTTCCTTCGGAACCGTGGTGATCCTTGGCTTGATCGTCGGCATAGCGATCGCGGGGCAGACATTCTACCTTTTCGTCCACGATAACCTGCGTTTCCTGGCTGCCTTCAAAGCGATGGGTGCCCGCAATTCGACCCTCGCCGCCATGGTTCTGGCACAGGCTTTTTCCGTGGGATTCATTGGTTATGGCATCGGCGTGGGATTGGCCGCGTGGTTTGGAAACACCGTGCTCGCCAAGGAGGCGCCGCCCTTTTTCATGCCTTGGCAAGTGCCGGCATTCGTCGCCTGCGTGATCATTTTCATTTGTTCCTTCTCCGCCCTCATCGGCCTCACAAAAGTCATGCGCCTCGAACCAGCGGTCGTCTTCCGATGAGCGAAAGCCACAAAATCGCACTCCGTGTCGAGAATGTCGTGAAAAGCTTCAGCGGCGGCGACTCCCGTGTTTTTGCGCTCAAGGGCGCCAGCTTGGAGGCGAGATTCGGCAAGATTCTCATGATCGTCGGTCCTTCGGGTTGCGGAAAAACAACGCTCCTGAGTGTGATCTGCGGCACGCTGAAGTTCGAGGAGGGCCAAATCACCGTATTCGACAAGGACCTCGGAAGAATGCGCAACGGTGAGATAACCCGCTTCCGCCGCGAGAACATCGGCTTCATTTTCCAGCAGTTCAATCTCATCCCCACACTCACAGCGGTGGAGAATGTTTCGATTCCCCTGATCCTTCAGGGAAAATCTAGGACTGAAGCAGAAAAGCGGGCGCGCGCCGTCCTCGATCAAGTCGGCCTTGGGAATAAATTCAAATCCTATCCCAACCAGCTCTCCGGTGGACAGCAGCAGCGAGTAGCCATTTCCCGTGCGCTTGTGCATGAGCCGCGCTTGATCATCTGCGACGAGCCTACGGCCGCTCTCGACTCCGTGAGCGGACACAAGACACTGGAACTCCTCAAGGCCAGCGCACTCCAACCCGACCGCTGCGTCATCATTGTCACCCACGACAGCCGCATTTATCCATTTGCCGACCGCATCGTTCAGATGGACGATGGACACGTGATCGGCCACTTCGACGACCACACCCAAATCCAGCATGCCTAAGCGCCTTTCCTTCTACCTCGCACTCGGCGGGATCATCGCCGTGACGCTCCTCGTTCTGCGCCTTCGTGAGAGCGGCCCAACACCTCAGCCACTCGTGCCTCCCCCCCAATCGCCTTACACCGACTCCATCGGGGGGCGGGGACTCGTCGAGAGCGTGAATGAAAATGTCCGCATCGCACCGGCCACTTCTGGCCTGATTCGGGAGGTCGCGGTAAAAGTGGGTGACAAAGTTTCCAAGGGAGATGTGCTTTTCACGATGGATGATAGGGACGCCATCTCACTCGTGAAGGTGCAGGAAGCCCAAGTCGGCGTCCTTGAGGCCCAAGTCGCCACTTCTCAAACCATCGTTGCCGACCGCAAAGACCAACTCGACCGCACCACCCGCCTCCGCGAAAAAAATGTTTCCAGCGAAGACGAAGCCAAGCGCAACCTTTTCGCCTGGCAGGCGGCCGACCACCAACTGCAATGCACACTTGCGGATTTGAATCTGGCCCGCGCACGCCTCGCCGATGCCCGCGTCCGCCTCGATCTTCTCACAATCCGCTCCCCTCGTGACGGCACTGTTCTCCAAGTCAATATACGAGCCGGTGAATACATGATGGTTAACGCTACCGAACCATCCATCCTCCTCGGCGATATTTCCCAACTCCAACTCCGCGTCGATGTCGATGAATCCGATGCGCCGTCCATCCGAGAAGGTTGCACCGGCGTCGCCTTCCTCAAAGGCTCGCGGGAAAAATCCGTCCCGCTCGAATTCGTCCGCATCGAACCCTATATCCTGCCGAAAAAATCCCTCTCTGGCGAAAGCACCGAGCGCGTGGATACGCGCGTCCTCCAGATTATTTTCCGATTCAAAAACCCCGCTTTCCCCGTTTATGTCGGGCAGCAGATGGATGTTTTCCTTCAAGAGTAAGTCCTCTCCTTAATAAGCAGAACCGCGTGGGGTTCAAAAAATCGCCATTTCATTCAAACCGCACCCTAAATTTCAGAGCGCGGCTTTTTGTTGGATTGACCCTACAGGGATTCCGAACTACCAGCGCGTTGTCTATGAAGCAAAAAATTGTCCCTGCCATTGCCCTTCTTCTTCTTTCCACACTCCCATCCGCTTTCCCGGTCGAAATTGAAGGCGTGAAAGTTCTTCCTCAATCCAGCGTGAACGGGCAGTCCCTCTCACTGAACGGCGCGGGTCTTCGCACCGTGAGCCTTGCCTTCATTCCGATCAAAGCTTATGTGGCCGCCTTCTATACCCCCTCCCCACTGAAATCTGAAGAGGCCGTGCTGGCCTCACCGGGCCCGCTTCAATTCACATTCACTTTTCTGAAGTCCGTCAGCAAGACTCAGGCTGTAAATGCCTGGCAGAGCCAAATTCAAGCCAGCATGACCTATTCATATCCGAGCATTGAAAAAGATCGGACAGCCTTTCTCGGAATGTTTGACGCAATCAACCAAGGCGGAACAGAAATGATCCAACTCGTCGGCTCTGTGACTCAAGTTTACGATGACGGCAAACTGAAAGGCACAATCCAAGGTCGCGATTTTCAAAAGGCCTTTCTGAGCGTTTGGTTCGGCTCAAATCCGGTTCAGCAGGACTTGAAAGCCGCTCTGCTTGGAAATTAGCAGATTTCAGCCTAGTATTCCTGGGATTTTGCAAGGGTGAAGGTTGACGTTCGGATGACAACAATGAAACTAGAGAAATGGGAAAAGCTGAGAGTGAAGGGAAAATGGAATTACATCCTGTTATATGGTGTTCTCGGGTGGGGAGTCAGCACTGGTATATTATTCAGTTTGATCTTCCCTTTAGGGATGGCTGCAACGGGCAGCAGCGCGCCTTTTTTGCCGGTCTTTGCACTTAGCATTGTCCTATTTCCTCTCGGTGGCGTGGCTTGGGGTTATTCCATGTGGATATCCCAAGAGAAGGTTTACTGGGAAATGAAAGCCTCCGAACGGTAAAGGGTGTAGCGGAGGCGAAGAACGAGCCAATGGGCTCTTCTGCCGACGCGGACGTCGATGTTCCTAGCTTATTGCGCCGCAGCTATCTGAAACCTGAATTTTTGTCATGCGTGGTGTGCGAATTGAGATGGGGCCTTGCGTCTGAATCTTTGCCGTGGCTGACGGCGACTTCAGTTTGGGCAGGGGGAGATTTTGAACGAGGAAGGCGTCGGCTATGTCTAAATCTGAAACGGCGACTTCTGCCGATGACCAGTTCTAAAGAAATGTCATTCGCGGGATACGCGCCGCTGAACATTTATTTTTATGGCAAACGCAATGGTTATTGGAATTGGCGGTGTGGGTTCGGTCATCGGCCAAAAACTTCACGAATACGATTGTTTCGACCGGATCATCCTCGCGGATATGGATCCCGTTTTTGCGAACCAACTCGCGGCAAAAACTCCAAAAAGCCGGTTTCTGGTCGTGCAGGCCAATGCCATGCACACCGATGCGCTGGCGGCACTGATGCGCGAGCACGAAGTCACTGTGACCTGCAATGCCTGCGTGTGCCAGACGAACTACTCGGTGCTCGAAGCCTGTCTCCGCGCGGGATCGCATTACATCGACATGGCGGCGGATATCTACTCCGCCCCCGGTGTGAAGAAACCGGGCAAGAATTCCTTCGAGGCCGAAATCGAAAAGTTCAACCAACCATTCCTCGACCGAGGCCTCGCCGGAGTCCTCTGTATGGGGATGGATCCCGGTGCGGTGAATGTTTACGCCCGCTGGGCGATGGACCGCTTAGATACCGCCTCGAGCATTCGCGTGCTGGATGCCGACAACGCCGAGGTGCGCGGATATCGCTTCGCTGTGCTTTTCTCGCCCGAGACATTTTTCGAGGAACTCGGCGCGCCACCCTACTATGTAAAAGATGGTCGCGTAGTTAGCGGCAAGCCGCTGGAGACTGAAATCGAGTGGGTGCGTTTTCCCGAGCCGATCGGACTTCAAAAAACCTACGCTGTGGCCCACGAGGAGGGCGTGAGTTTGGGCATCCACCCCCCTTTTGTGGAAAAAGGCGTCCGCTACTCGGTATTCAAATACAGCATCCCCGACAAGGTGGTGAACATCTCGAAGAGCCTCCAACTTCTGAACCTCGACACTTGGAAAAAAGTGCGTGTCGATGGCGTTGAGGTTTCGCCCGTGCGCGTCGCCAGCGCCCACCTGCCAAAGCCCGCCCAACTCGGTGCGACGGTGGAAGGCTACTCATGCGTCGGCACCGAGGTGAGGGGAACGAAAGACCGCAAGCGCGTTGAGTATTTCGTGTATTCGATGGACAGCCACCGCGACACCTACGAGAAATACGGCTACTCGCTCACCCTTGTGCAAACCGGCATACCGCCCGCCATTACCGCCCGACTCCTCGCCACCGGAAAAATCACCGAGCGCGGCGTCATGATGCCCGAATCTCTCGATCCCGAGGAACTCATGAACTGCTTCTCCCGCGAAGGTCTGCCAACATTTGTCGAAAAAAGGGAGGTCGAACGTATTTAAAAAAACTATGAAACCCTTCTACATCGACGGCTGCTGGGTGGAGGCGCAAACCTCCGAGGAGGTCTACAATCCCTGGTCCGGTGAAAAACTCGCCGATATCTGCACGGCCGGCTCGCAGGATGTCGAATCTGCCATCGCCAGCGCGCACTCCGCATTTCAAAAAACGCGCAAGCTTTCAAGCGATGCCCGTGCTGCGACACTCGAGAGGATCAGCCAACTTCTCCGCGAGCGGCGCCAAGAGTTTGTCGATGCGATCGTCGCCGAGGCTGGAAAACCGGTGACCCTTGCAGAGGCCGAAGTGGACCGGGCCTGCCTGACCTTTCGATTCGCAGCGGCACTTGCGCTCGGCGACGATGGCCATGGCATTAATGTAGAAGCTAGTTCTCCAGGGTTCGGCCACTTCGGGCTCGTCCGCCGCTTCCCGCTGGGTGTGATTCTCGGAATTACGCCCTTCAATTTCCCTCTCAACCTCGTCGCCCACAAAGTCGCCCCCTGCATTGCCACTGGCAACACGATGCTGCTTAAGCCTGCGATGAAGACTCCGATCACAGCGCTGCTCCTAGCTGAGGTTCTTCATGCGGTCGGCGTTCCGGCAGGCCAGATCAATATCGTCCCCTTCGCCCACGATTTCATTCCTCCACTCCTGTCCGATCCGAGGGTAAAAATGCTCAGCTTCACCGGCAGCGTCGATGTTGGTTGGAGCCTTAAAGGTCACGCCGCAAAAATGAAGTGCGCTCTCGAGCTTGGCGGAAATGCCGCTGTGATCGTCGAACCCGACTCGGACTGGCACGCCGCGATCCCGAAAATCGCAGCCGCCGCCTACGGATTCGCCGGCCAGTCCTGCATCAGCGTCCAACGAATCCTTGTGCACCGCGAGATTTTCAGCCAATTCCGCAGCGCGCTCGTTTCATTCATTCAGGAAAAAATTCACACCGGTGACCCCTCCGAGCGTCAGACGCTCGTCGGGCCGATGATCAACGCCATCGCCCGGGAGAAGATCGTGAATTGGATCGAACAGGCAACAGATGCTGGCGCCTCCCTGCTTACGCCCCTTCATACATCGGCGCGCTCCGTGCTCGGCCCGGTGCTCTTGGAGAATGTGCCTTCCGATTCGCCTGTGCTGCGGGAAGAGGCATTTGCCCCACTGGCTGTGCTCCAGCATTACGGGACCTTCGAAGAAGCCGTTGCCATGGTCAACGACTCCCGCTTCGGCCTCCAAGCGGGCGTCTTCACAAACAACCTTCAAAATGCCATCCGGGCCTTTGAGGAACTCGAAGTCGGTGGAGTCATGGTCAATCAAGTCCCGACCTTCCGTGTGGAAAACATGCCCTACGGTGGAGTCAAAGAAAGCGGCTCCGGCCGCGAAGGTATCCGTTACGCCATGGAGGAAATGACCGAACCTCGGAGCTTGGTGATCAATAAAAGTTGAGCTGCCGGGCGGTTTTTTCCAAGCTTAACGATTCCATAGGCAAATCGATCAAACGCTTGTTCGAGCGAGATAGCCTCAACAAGGCCGCCTTAACCACCCAGCTATCCGCCTGCATTGACCACTTTCGCAGGCGGTGGTAAATTTTTTTCATGAAAGTGCACCTTCACCACATTCCGGAAGGGGACACGCTGCACATCGAGGGCGAGGAAAACCCCGCCGCCTTGGAACTCGAACAGGGCGGCTTAACACCAACCACACCTCTATGCTACTCGCTCGATGTGGGCCTGAGCGACGGCGGTCTCTTCGCCACAGGCAGTCTGTCCATTCAGGGGAAAATGCAATGCGTCAATTGTCTCGAAGATTTCGAGTGGGATCTGGTCATCGATCCCTTTTTGATGCAAATTGATTTGCCGAAATCGGAGTTGATTGACTTGACCCCCGAGGCTAGGGAAGATATGCACCTTGCCTTGCCCACGCACCCCAAGTGCGACAGCGGCGGTGAAAAGCAATGCCCCGCGCGTCGCGATGACTCCCGAGTTGCCTTAGGGCGGCCGGTCGAAAAGTCCGTGCCGGCATGGGACGCGCTGGACAAGCTAAAACCAAAACTAAAGTAAAATTATGGGAGTTCCTAAACGCAAAACATCGAAAATGCGCCTTCGCACACGCAAGGCAGCAAACCGCTGGCAAGCCCCGAAACTGGCCAAGTGCCCTCAGTGCGGCGCATCCGTTCCAGGCCATGTAGCCTGCCCATCTTGCGGATATTACAATAAACGCCAGGTTCTCACCATCGGCGCAGAATAGTTCCGAGGGTCGGATTTTCCCCGGATGAAAATTGCCCTCGACGCCATGGGAGGGGATTACGCCCCGCAAAATCCCGTGGAGGGAGCCGTTCAAGCGCTACGCGATTTTCCCGATGTGGAGGTCATCTTCGTCGGCGATGAGGCAAAAATCCGAGCTGAGCTCGCAAAACATTCCACAGCCGACATCCAATCTCGCTACTCATTTCACCACGCCTCGCAGGTCGTGGACATGACCGATAGCGGGCTCGACAGTATTCGCAGAAAAAAGGATTCCTCCGTAAGCCGCGCGGTCGACCTCGTGAAAACCGGTGAAGCTGACGCGGTGGTATCCGCTGGTCACACAGGTGCCCTTGTTGCGGCATCGACCATCAAACTCCGAACATTACCTGGCATCGATCGCGCTGCGCTCGGTGTGCTGATTCCAGCCGACGGCGGCGTTTTCCTTTTGATCGACGGCGGTGCGAATATCGACCCCACTCCGCAGCATATCGTTGGGTTCGCCGTGATGGGTAGTGTTTATTATAAAGCCATCCTCGGAAAACCTGAAGCTCGGGTCGGACTTCTAAACATCGGCACCGAACCCGGTAAGGGAACCGATTTCTGCCTCGAATGCTACAAGGTGCTCTCCGAGGCCCCGATCCAATTTGCTGGGAATGTCGAAGGGCACGGTATCTTCAAAAAACCCGTGGAAGTCGTCGTTTGCGACGGCTTCACTGGAAACATCTTCTTAAAAACGGTCGAGGGACTCGCCAAATCGATGGTCTCCTGGATCAAGGACGAAATCAGCAAAAACCCCATTCGCATGCTCGGCGCTCTCCTCTCCAAAGGAGCCTTTCAAGCCGTGAAAAAACGGACCAGCACCGACGAATACGGCGGCACACCCTTGCTCGGAGTCAATGGCATCTGCATCAAAGCCCACGGAAACTCGTCATCCCTCGCCCTACGTAATGCCATCCGTGCCGCCCGCCGGGCGGTGGAACTCCAAATTAACTCCCGCATCGTCGAGGCGATGAAACCACTCCATGAAAAACTCACTTCGCGACACGCCACCCCGGTCTAACCGCAGCGCCTCAATCATCGGCACAGGCAGTTATGTGCCAGAGCGCGTCATGACGAATGCAGATCTCGAAGCCATGGTCGAGACTAACCACCAGTGGATCGTCGATCGCACCGGCATCTACGAGCGACGGATCGCAGCCGAAAACGAATTCACCAGCCACATGGCTGCAAAAGCGGCTCAGGCTGCGATGGAAAATGCCGGCGTCACCCCCGAGGAGATCGACATGATCCTCGTCGCCACCATCACGCCGGACATGTTTTTCCCATCCACCGCTTGCCAAGTCCAACGCCAGATCGGGGCAAAAAACGCAACCTGCATGGATGTGAACGCAGCCTGCTCGGGATTCCTCTACTGCGTGGAAATCGCAAACCAGTTCATCTCAAACCACGGCTGCGAGACCGTCCTCGTCATCGGCGCGGATAAACTCAGCAGCATCGTGAACTGGGAAGACCGCAACACCTGCGTGCTCTTCGGCGACGGCGCCGGAGCGGCCGTTCTTCGCCACCGCCCGGGATCGAAGGGCGTCGTGACGACCTACATGGGTAGCGATGGAAACTACGGAGACATCCTCCACATGCCCGGTGGTGGATGCGCGCTACCGATCACCCGCGACAATGTGGATGCCAAACTCAACACGCTTCAGATGAACGGTCGCGAGACCTTCAAACAAGCGGTGACCTCGATGATGCGCGCAGCGAACACCGTGCTCGACCGCTGCGGGCTCACCGCGCAGGACATCAAATGCGTGATCCCCCACCAGGCAAATATCCGGATCATCGAAGCCATGGCCGACCGCATGGATCTCACAATGGACCGCTTCCATATCAATCTCGATAAATACGGCAACACATCAGCCGCAGCTGTTGCCATCGCCCTGGACGAAGCCGCTCGGACCAGCCGCTTCCAGAAGGGCGATCCCATCCTGCTCGTAGTTTTCGGCGGGGGACTGACCTTCGCTAGCTCTGTCATCGAGTGGTAGACTGCGACTCCACACGCGAGGCATTGGATTTTCTCGAGGCCTTTGCCCTTGAGAAAAAAATCGATTCCAAAACCCACGTCCAACGTGCGGCGCAGGTTAAGGAGGAAATCACCTCGACGGGCACATGGACGCCGAGATTTGAGGAACTCGAGCATGGTGCCCGAATGGCGTGGAGGAACAACGCGAGGTGTATCGGCCGCCTTTTCTGGCCATCACTGAAAGTGCGCGACCTGCGTCACATCTCCGACCCAGAGGAGGTGCATCAAGCCCTGCTGGAGCATCTGGAGACCGCCACGAACGGCGGGAAAATCCAACCTTTCATAACGGTTTTTGCCCCTGCGACTGCTGAGGGGCCGGCGGTGAGAATTTGGAACCACCAACTTCTCGGCTACGCAGGTTACGAGCAACCGGATGGATCAATCCTTGGCGACCCGAAAAATCTGGCTTTCACCCGCGAGGCGCTGGCCCTCGGTTGGCGCGGTGCCGGCAAGCCATTCGACCTCCTGCCGCTCATCATTCAAAAACGAGGATGTGCCCCCGAGATTTTTTCTCCGCCATGCGCCCAAGCACTGGAAGTCCCACTCACGCATCCGACCCTGCCGTGGTTTTCCGATCTGGGCCTGAAGTGGTATGCCGTTCCGATCCTCTCCGACATGAAACTGCGGATTGGCGGCATCGATTTTCCGGCGGCACCATTCAATGGCTGGTATATGGGAACGGAAATCGGCTCTCGCGATCTCGGTGACGAGGCTCGCTACGACATGCTTCCCGCCATCGCTGAAAAAATGGGCATCGACCGGGGAAACGACCCGCTCTGGAAAGACCGCGCGCTCGTAGAACTCAATGCAGCCGTCATTTTCTCCTATGAGCAAGCCGGTGTGCGCATCGTGGACCACCACCGCGCCTCCTCCGAGTTCATGGAATTTGCGGCGCGCGAAATGAAAGCCGGACGTGCGGTTTCAGCCGAATGGAGCTGGATCGTGCCTCCGATGTCCGGATCGGCCACACCTGTCTTTCACAAGATTTGGGAAAACCGTTCCCGACTTCCGGACTATCTTCCCCAAAAGAATGCTTGGGAGTTTTTTTGATGCGTTTGGCAATGCCCTTTGTCGTGCTACTTTGACCTCCATGCGTCGACTTCTTTTCTCAGCCATCCTTGCGCTCAGCTTGAACGCACAGGCCCGCGAGGCTGCGACACCGTCATCCAGAGCAAAAGCCGAGGAATCCCCCTACGAACAACTTCAACTTCTCGCTCGTGCCATGCAGCTCATCCGACAGGACTATGTGGACGAGTCGAAAGTGGACTACAAAAAACTAACCTACAGCGCGCTCAGGGGGATGCTCGACAATCTCGATCCTCACAGCCAGTTCATGGAGCCAAAGAGCTTCAAAAACATGCAGGAGGATACCCGTAGCGAATTCGGTGGCCTCGGCGTGGTCGTAACCCAAAAATCCGGCATCCTCACAGTGATCAACCCGATGGAGGACACCCCAGGATTCAAGGCAGGCATTCTCCCGGGAGACCAGATTTTGAAAATCAACGGCGAGAATACCGAAAACACGCCCCTCAACGAGGCTGTCGAAAAACTCCGGGGCAATGCGGGAGAAAAAGTCAATATGACAATCCGGCGTCCATCCATCGGCGAGGTGAAGGATTACGAACTCACCCGCGAGGTCATCAAGGTGGCCAGCATCAAGGATGCCCGCATCCTTCCGCAGCGGAATCCTGGACAGCCTCGCATCGGCTATGCGCGGATCACCCAGTTCAACGAACCCACGGCTGCTGAACTTGGCGTGGCACTTGATAAATTGGAGGCAAAAGGGATGGATGCATTCATCCTCGACCTGCGGCATAATCCCGGCGGTCTCCTTGGCAGTGCGGTCGATGTGTGCGGACAGTTCCTGCCACCGAACACGCTCGTTGTTTACACAGAAGGCCGAACGCCCTCGCGAGAATACCGGACCTCGGCGACGGCCAGCCCGAACCGCAAATATCCCGTCGTCGTTCTCACCAACTATGCCAGCGCCAGCGGATCGGAAATTGTCGCCGGCGCCCTCAAAGACCTCGACCGCGCACTCGTCGTCGGGGAAACCACGTTCGGCAAAGGCTCGGTTCAAAGCGTTGTCTCGCTCCCCGACGGCTCCGCCGCCCGCCTCACCACGGCGAAATACTTCACTCCCGGCCGCAAGCTCATCCACGAGCACGGCGTGAGTCCACACATTCGAGCCACACTCACCCACGAGGAGGAGTCCGACCTTCTTCGCTCCCGCCGCAAACGCGAGGATCCCTCCACCGCCGAGGCCACGATCTGGGATCCGCAGCTCGAGCGCGCGGTGGATGCCCTGCAGGGTTCCCTCCAACACGCCAAGAACCAGAAAAAATAAATGCCCACACTGCTCGCGATCGAGACTTCCTGCGATGAAACTGCCGCTGCCGTGCTAAAAGGCTTCGGCGATGTGCTGGCGCATGAGATTTTCAGCCAGGCCGAAATCCATTCCGAGTTCGGCGGAGTCGTTCCCGAGGTGGCGTCCAGAAACCATCTTGTCTCCGCGCCGACGATCATCGACCTCGCCTTAGAAAAAGCAGGCGTGCAAATCCGCGATCTCGACGCCATCGCGGCCACTACGGGCCCAGGACTTGCCGCCGCTCTGCTTGTCGGCGCCGCAACAGCGAAGGGCCTCTGCATCGGAGCTGGAAAGCCGTTTCTCGCAATCAACCATATCGAAGGCCACCTGCTCTCGCCGTTTTTTGGCTATGAAAAAATCCCTCCTCACACCGCCATGGTCGTCAGCGGTGGACACACGCTGCTGCTCGATGTGGAGGGCTTCGGAAGTTATCGATTACTGGGACGCACGCTCGACGATGCGGCAGGCGAAGCGTTCGACAAGGTCGCCAAGCTCCTCGGCCTCGGCTACCCAGGCGGCATCGAGATCGACCGCCTCTCCCACAGCGGCAATCCCGCACGTTTTGATTTTCCACGCGGCATGATCGACTCGGGCGATCTGGATTTCAGCTTCAGCGGACTCAAGACAGCCGTCCGCATTTTTCTCGAAAAAAACGGCGCGCCAACCGCAGCTGATCTCCCCGACATCTGCGCATCGTTCCAATCAGCCGTCACCGATGTCCTGCTCTCCAAGCTCTTCAAATCAGCCTGCCAAAACAGGCACCGCGTGATCAGCCTCAGCGGTGGCGTGAGTGCGAACTCGTCCCTCCGTTCCCGCGCGATTCAGCGCGCCAGAGACGAGGGACTCGAAATCCATTTCCCGCCACCTGGCCTGCTCACCGACAATGCGCTCATGATCGCATTTGCCGCCGCACACCATCTGGCTTCAGGAAACACTGATCCGGTCGAGACGGAAATCACACCAAACTTCAACCCCGCCGCCCTGCGCAGACCGGCGTGAGCTTTTCCAATGAAAAAGGCAACGCCACCAGCCATCCGGGCGTAATTAGTTAAGCCATTGCTCAGACGCCGAAATTTTTCATGTTCAGATTTCGATTTTTGACTTTAATAAGAACGCAAAACTGAAACCTTATTTTTAAAAATGTCATCAACTACCATTGACGCTCCCGTCCAAGAGACAATTTCCTACGCGCACTCCGGCCACCTCGAGGTCGGTTTTTTCCACAAATACATCTGGACTTACGATCACAAGATGATCGGTCTCCAATATCTCTGGACAGCCCTCGCCTTTCTCTTCCTCGGCGGCGCCCTCGCGCTCGGAGTCCGCTGGCAACTCGGCTTCCCCGGCGCGGAGATTCCACTCATCGGTAGACTCCTGCCAGCGACTGTGGCGGTGGATGGCTCCATTATTCCCGGCGGCTACAACATGCTGGTGACGATGCATGCGACCGTCATGGTGTTCTTCGTCGTCATGCCGCTCCTCATCGGAGCCTTTGGCAACTACCTCATCCCGCTCCAGATCGGAGCCGGTGATATGGCGTTCCCGCTCTTGAACGAGTTGAGCTACTGGCTTTATGTCCTCTCCGGTGTCATTCTTCTTGGGGCATTCTTCGCGCCAGGTGGAGCTCCTGGGACAGGTTGGACGGCCTATGCGCCGCTAAGTTCAGTGGCTGCTTATAATGGAACACCGATTGGCCAAAGTCTCTGGGGGGCAGCATTATTCATAAACGGCCTTTCCTCCATCGCTGGCGCTACAAACTACATCACGACTGTCGTGAACATGCGTGCCCCCGGCATGACCATGTTCCGCATGCCATTGCCAGTTTGGTCTCTCTTCATTACGGCAATTCTGCTTCTCTTAGCTGTGCCCGTGCTCTCTGCGGCGGCCGCCATGCTCTTCGCGGATCTCAACATGGGAACCAGCTTCTTCTCACCCCAAGGCGGAGGTCAACCCCTCCTCTGGCAGCATCTTTTCTGGTTCTTCGGACACCCCGAAGTTTACATCATGATCCTTCCTGCGATGGGTTTGAGTTCTGAAATCCTTGCCGTCTTTTCTCGCAAGCCGATCTTTGGTTACAAGGCGATGGTCTACGCCATGATTGCGATTGGATTCCTTGGATTCATCGTTTGGGGCCACCACATGTTCGTCAGCGGCATGAACCTCACACTGAGCGCAGCCTTCTCGGTTTCAACAATGGTCATCGCAGTGCCTTCAGCCATCAAAACCTTCAACTGGATGGGCACGATCTGGCGTGGATCGATCGAATTCACCACGGCGATGTGTTTCGCACTCGCCTTCGTCTCGATGTTCGTTATTGGCGGACTGAGCGGCATTTTCATGGCTTCCACGCCGGTGGATCTCTTCGTGCACCACACCTATTTCATTGTGGCACACTTCCATTATGTGCTCTTCGGTGGAAGTATCTTCGCGATCTTCGGCGCCATTTATTTCTGGTTCCCGAAGATGTTCGGCCGGATGCTGAACGAGACGCTCGGCAAGGTGCATTTCTTTCTGACTTTGGTGTTCTTCAATCTGACCTTCTTCCCGATGCACAATCTTGGCCTCGGCGGCATGATGCGCCGCATTGCCGATCCGACCGTCTACGAGCACCTGCGGCAACTTCAGCCACTCAACCAGCTCTGCACGATTGGCGCGATCGGTCTTGGCTTCACCACATTCGTCTTCCTCTGGAATGTCGTCATGAGCCTTCGCAACGGGAAAAAAGCTCCAAACAATCCATGGCATTCCAACACCCTGGAATGGACCGTTCCATCACCTCCTGGGCACGGCAACTTTGACGAGACACCTGTCGTTTACCACGGGCCTTACGAATACAGTGTTCCAGGCATCGACAAGGACTACCTGCCCCAGACTGAGCCCGCGCCTGAAAGCGCGTGCCTCGAATCCCACTAACCTACGAGTTCATGGATGGATCACACACATCCTTGAGTCTGCGCCGAGTAGCGGTTCACGTCTGGGCTGTCCTCACTCTGGTCTCGGCTTTTATCCTGCTCTGCAGCGGAGGAATAGTGACGTCTAAGGGAGTGGGAATGTCAGTGCCAGATTGGCCAACGACATACGGCTATAATATGTTTCTCTTCCCGATCTCTGGATGGGTGGGGGGGATTTTTTATGAGCACGGCCACCGCCTTATTGCGTCGTGGGTGGGGCTGATGACCATGATCTTGGCCGCCTCACTTCTGGCATCGGAGCCGCGCCGCTGGGTAAAGAATCTCGGGATTGCGGCATTTATCGCCGTTTGCATTCAGGGTTTGCTTGGGGGGCTGCGCGTCACCCTCTTCAAAGACGAGATCGGCATCTTCCATGCCATGCTGGCACAGTCGTTTTTCTGTCTGCTGGGAATCCTTGCCATCGTGACCAGCCCGCGTTTCCTGCGCGGCAGATGGGATGTTTTTCTCCCAGATTCCGCTTTGAAGAAGCTTACTTTGGGAACTACTATTCTAATCTTCCTCCAGCTCAGTATCGGAGCCACCATGCGCCACGAGCACGCCGGGCTCGCGATTCCCGACTTCCCGCTCGCATACGGAAAAATCCTACCCGACACTTCTCCGATGGCGATTGCATCAATCAACGAAGCCCGCGTGGCCGATGACAAGGTTCCTACAAACGCTCTTCACATTTGGATTCAAATGGCACATCGAGCTGTTGCCATAGTGATCTTTTTTTCCATTATCGCTGTGGCCTTGCGGGCGTTTACAAACCCGATAGCCCGCGCAGCCCGATTCTGGGCCGCGGCTTGGCTGTTGATGATCTCTGCACAGGTCGCACTGGGAGCTTGGACGATCTGGTCGAACAAGGCAGCGGATGTCGCCACCGCTCACATGGCGCTCGGCGCTCTCTCGCTCTTCGTCGGCGTTATCTTTTCCTTCCGCCTTTGGCGCGGCACCGAGGCTGGCCGATTTATTGTTCCCGATCTGACCCCTGTTTCGGAATTCGCCCGCACGGCATGAAGAGCGCCGCCGCCCTTCCAGAAGAAAGAAAAACCGCCCTTCTCGATGATGTGCTGGAGTTGGTAAAGGCTCGCCTTTCCTTCCTTGTCCTCATCACCACACTTGTTGGCTTCCTTCTCGGCTGGCGCGGGCCGTTCGACTGGGTGCTCCTCACTGCCACGCTTCTCGGCACGGCCCTTTGCGCGGGTGGCGCGGCTGCTCTCAACCAATGGTGGGAACGAGACATCGACAGCCTCATGAAGCGCACGCGCGGTCGCCCGCTCCCAGCTCGTCGCATGCAACCGCACGACGCGCTTCTCTTTGGAATCTTTTTTTCGCTCAGTGGCATTGCCATCCTCGCACTCTTCACAAACCACCGTGCCGCCTTCCTCGCCTTCGCCACTATCGCGATCTACATCTTCGTCTATACTCCGATGAAGCGCATCAGCTCGCTGAACACGCTCGTCGGCGCGATTCCCGGCGCTCTCCCGCCGCTCATCGGTTGGGTCGCTGCACGTGGAAACTACAATATTGAAGGCTGCCTCCTCTTCGCCACACTTTGGTTTTGGCAGATGCCGCACTTTCTGGCCATCGCTTGGATGTATAAGGACGATTACGCCGATGGCGGTTTCGTGATGCTCACCGCCAACGATCCCGAGGGTCGCTTGACCTCTCGGCAGGCCCTTCTTTACACACTCTTTCTCGTGCCTGTGACATTGATGCCCTCTGTGCTCGGCTTTAATTCCACTGGCTACTTTCTCGGCGCTTTGGCCCTCGGGCTTGCTTTCACCGCCTTCGCCCTGCGTTTCGTCACTCTGCGAAGCCGCAATGCAGCACGCAATCTTTTCTTCGCCTCGATCATCTACCTCCCACTCCTCTTGGGCATCCTCGTTGCAACCAAGAGATGAAAAAACCAACCTTTCGCAACGTAGTTGTGATGGCTCTTCTTTGGCTTTTTGCTATTTCCCTCTGCGCACTGGTTCTGATACTCATGAACCTTCGCGGGCCCATGATAAATCCGTGATCCCTTTTTAAAAAAAACCAACCACCATGTCCACAGCAGCCCTTACACACGATTCCCACGAGCATCACGGCGCACCACCAGCCACGGCCAAGTTTGGCATGATCATGTTCCTGATATCCGAGGGCATGCTCTTCGCTGGGCTTCTCGGCGGCTACTTCGTCCTCCGCTGGGCAGAGAACGGCTTCCCTTGGCAAGCCGGTCACGCTTGGCCTGCAGGTCATGATGTTCCACATCTGCCGCTTTTGCTCACTTCGATCAACACAGTGTTCCTCATTCTAAGCAGCGGCACATTCCACATGGGCGAAGTCGCGGTGTTGAAAGGCAAATCTGGCCTCGGTTGGCTGGCTGTCACGATCGGTCTCGGTTCGCTCTTCGTCGGAATGCAATGCTACGAGTGGTGGCACCTGCACCATGAAGGCCTCTGGTTCAACACCGGCGGTGTTTTTGGCTCGAGCTTCTTCCTCATCACAGGATTTCACGGTCTTCATGTGGCCATAGGAGTTCTGCTCATCCTCTGGTGCTTCCTCCGCCAGCTCTTGACCCGCTGCTTCACACCGACCCGTCATATCGCCCTGAACAATGTCGCCCTCTACTGGCACTTTGTGGATGTCGTCTGGTTGTTTGTTCTGACGCTGCTCTACTATGTCTGAAATCCCCGCGCGGCCAGGCATACCGCGCATCGGATGGATCGTGGCATTTCTCGCTGCGGCAGGCCTCATCGGCCTCGCTTATGTAAGCCTTAAGTCCATGCGCCCGCCGGCTCTCCCGTCGAACCTTGAAAAAATCTCGAAGGTTCCCGGATTCCAACTCACCGACCAAACTGGGAAATCTATAACCCTCGAAAATCTGAAGGGAAAAATCTGGGCGGCGAATTTCATCTTCACCCGCTGCAAAGGTCCCTGCCCGATCACTACGCTGCGGATGCAGGAGCTTCATACCAAACTCAAAAAGGCACGGGGCAATGTGGAACTCGTGACCTTCACTGTCGATCCAGAATACGACACTCCTGAGGTTTTGAAAACCTTCGGGGAACAACAAGGCTCAGACCCCGCCTCCTGGAAATTTCTCACCGGCACACCCGACGCCATCCAGAAAATTGTCGTCGCCGGACTCCTGCAACCTCTCGCCAAAGAACCCGACGGCACGCCCGCTCACTCGACCCGCATCGTGCTGGTCGATCGCGAAGGTTGGCTGCGCGGATATCAGGACGGACTTGATCCCGAAGCCGTCCAAAAGCTCATGGTGGACATCGGAGAACTTCTGCGCGAAGGTTCACCTGCAAAATGAAACACATCACTGCTCTGATCGTTTTCTTTTTTTTGACCCGGCTTCCTGACGCCGCTGCGTGCGTCGGCTGTCGCCAACCCGGTTCTGGCGGACCAGATGAACCGCAAACCGTCACAGCAGGCATCGCCCTCTCATGGGGAGTCGTAGGCATGCTCGCCATTGTCGGTCTGATCCTTGCGGGTCTCACCTATTACATCGCCGATACCTGCCGCAAGCTTGACCGCACAAACAAGGTTCCATGAGCGTTTCCGACCTTCCGGCTCTGAATGCCGGCCTCAATGCCATTTCCACTCTTCTCCTCCTATCCGGATTTATTTTTATCAAATCCGAGAACAAAATCGCTCACCGCAACTGCATGGTCGGAGCATTCTTTGTCTCCTCTGTCTTCTTGATCACCTATGTGCTGCACAAGATTCTGGTCAAGGGCATCCACACACCATTCGGCGGCGAGGGATTCTGGAAAACCTTCTACTACGGAATGCTTATCTCCCACATCATTCTGGCCATCGTCATCGTCCCGCTGATTTTAGTGACTATGACGCATGCCATCAAAGGCCGCTTTGAAAAGCACCGCGCCTGGGCACGATGGACATTCCCCCTCTGGTTCTACGTCTCCGTCACCGGCGTCCTTGTTTACTTCATGCTCTACCAGTGGTTCCCCAAAGTTGCTTGATTAGCCAACTCCCCGGCTCAGACCGCTCGCCTGCAGACTGCTTAAAACTTTATTCTTAATTCTTAAACCTTTTGAACATGAGCACCACACCAACCGCTCGCCGCCCGATGGGCCTCGAACACCCAGCTGTCCTCGACGCCTTTGCCCACGACAAACGCCGCGATACCCTCGTCTTGGCCATGTATGACACCCGTCCGTGGACCGGCGAGGAAGCGCACATCCTCCAGCTTCAGGAAAAACTCAACGCCTACGCCTCTTTCATCCTTGATGGCGAGATGGCCGAGTCATTCCCCCAGTTCGTCGGCAAACCCATCGAAATCCAGCTCCGCACTCAGCATCAACCTGATCCCCTCACGCTCGGGTTCCTTAACCAAGCCAAGGACCAGCTCTCCCTCCAACAAATCACGATCGAAACCATCCGCATCGATTCCTCCGAGGAATTCGAACCCGTCTCCGCTGCTTCCAGCCACTCCTGCGGTTGTGGACACGGTGGTTGCGGATCGTAATTCCTCCTACCAATAGTCTTGATCACACCAACGAAGGGCTGAGATCAAAAGGGAGAATCGGGAGGCTTCAGCCTAGTGTTTCGTAAAGGGCCTTCGTTTGTTTGGTGATGAAGGCCCAAGAGAAGGTATCGATGGTGCGCTGGCGTCCGGCGTTGCCGAGAGCTTTTTGCTCGACGGTGATGATGCCATTTCTTCAAGATAAACCGACGGCTAAATTTTCGCAGTAGCGTTTACTTGTGACTGCAGCCATGGGCGACCAATAAGCGAGAGGACCGCTTGTGCGTCATCCCAAAATCGTTGCAGACCGGGCCGCAGAGTCTACTGGCTCCCATACTCATGTCAAGTAACCTGATTTTGTTGCGACGATAGCGCTCCTCAAGTTGAGCGCTTAAATCAGGCCTCCTCAGCTTGAAATGTTGTTTTCTCACTCATCTATTTTACTGGGCTAAAATTATTATGTCGATTTATTTTGTAAATATGGCATCAGAGGCTCGCGAACTTTTTTCGCAGCGATTCCGGCTAAGGGAGTAGGCGAGCCAACACGCTGATTGGCGCATTCTGTAGCATCGTGCGCTCCAGCATTTCAAAACCGCAGCGCTGAAAGAGCTTTTCTGCGGACTCCGTGAAAACATTCAACCGCTTCGCTTCCGCAGCAGCCGTGAGCTCGATAGCTGCTTGCACAAGCTCCAAGCTGTGTCCCAGCCCCCGCCTCTGCGGAACAACATAGAGACTTGCCAGCCATGGATCCAAATCCAGCCGCGCCGGACAGTCGCCGAAAACCACGCTCACCGATCCCACCAACTCCATCCCCTCATGCAAAACAAGCGTCGCTGGCAAAGAGCCATCCGCTTTTTGATTCAAAAACTCCGCAAGAGCACTCCGCTCATCCCAATCCGCGTAAAGATGTTTCCACTCCGCAGCATGCAAAGCAGCCAGCTCATCGCGAAAAAATGGAACATCCGCAAGGTGCGAAATCATGGGAAAACTATGGCTGTTACTTCTGTAACCGCACCATCGTGTCTTTGTAAACCTTTCGTCCGATACTTTCGCCAAGGACAGTTAACTTCGTGACATCTTCCAGTGCCGCAAACTCCAGCAGGCTATCCGCAAATGAAATGGCATCCGCAGCATTGGAAAATCCCCAGTAAATATCCCGGAACCCGTTCAGATATAAATGCTCTTAAAGGGCGGCATTTTTTTATTTATTAATAATATTGTAATAAGCTATTTAGCTGTTTACCTGACCGGTATTTCTTTAAAAAATTTAGGCAACCACAAAAAAGGGTGACCCCAAGTAATTTATGAGGTCACCCTATTGTTTTAAAATATAAGTTAAACTTTACTTAATATTGAATTTCTGTATCCTGTGATTAACTGTATCAGTTATGTAGATATTGCCACTGGCATCTAAAATTACACCAAATGGTTGCGAAGTCGAGCTTGTTCCATACCACAATGTGGTTACTACGCCATTAGGAGTTATTTTACGAATTCTATTATTTCCAGAATCGGCAACATAAATGTTTTCATTCGCATCGACAGCGATTCCAGTTGGACTGTTGAAACTTGCAGCAATTCCTGTTCCATCGCCAAAACTCTTTGCCCCAGAACCTGCTATTGTAGATACAATTCCTGTATTGGTTATTTTGCGAATGCGATTGTTGTTGGTATCAGCAACGTAAATATTACCATTCGAGTGCACAGCAATAGCGCTAGGTCCATTGAAGCGTGCAGTATTTCCGGATCCGTCTGCATATCCTGAAATTCCATTCCCAGCAATAGTGGTAATGGTCGGAATTGTGGGCGCCGCCACGACGCTCAAGGCAATCGATTGTGATGTGCCAATAGCTCCTTGGCTATCAGTAGCTCGTGCGGTGAGGATGTAATTTCCAGTCGCGGCAGGTTTCCACACAATCGAATATGGTGCGGTGGTATCAACTCCAAGTGAGGTGTTGCCGCTAAAAAACTCCACTTTGGAAATGACTCCCGCAGCACCAGTAGATGTGCGATCCGACGCATTTGCGGAAAGAGTCAACTCCCCGCCGAGGTTGAGGTTTGTTCCGATCGACGGCGAAGTGAGGCTCACTGTTGGAGTTGGGTTGGTCGGAGTCGGAGTCGGAGTCGGAGCGCTGACAGTGAAAGAAACCGTGTCACTCCCCGCGTAGCATACATTTGTCTGAGTGCTGATGACTGTGGTGTAATCTTTTTTTACCTCAACCTTCCAGTTTACATTTTTTTGTTCATGTGTTTGATTTGGTTATTTGTTTGTCGAATCAGCCGATCTTTCGGTTGAGGACAACGCATGTATGCTTTAGTTGACACAATAGTCAACTATTTTTTCGTCTTTACACAGCCACAACGATTGCAATCGCAATTTTTGAGGACACTTTATTTACGATCGTTCACTATTTTTTAAAAATTAGCCGCTATCTAGCCGCTTTTTACTCCAGATCGAAAAAGCCCACTTGTAGTCGACTCCAGCATCTGTTTCCCACTAACGGATTTTAGGTGGAATAGACGCCGTAGAGGGGCCATTTGCAGTGGGCTAGGCCCTTGTTTTCGCCCTCGGCGGATTTGCGTCAGCAGGATCTTCATGCCAAGACTTGCCAGTTTCCGCCCTTGGCCGGACCGATGCGGCGGAGGCGCTTGGCTTGCTTGAGTTGGCGAATTTGCTTTTCCACTGCGCGTGTGCTGATGCCTAGGATCTTGGCAATTTGTGGAATAGAAACACTTGGGGATTTGCGAGCGATTGCAATGATCTTGTCCTCGGTTTTCCCCGAACTTTTCCCCGAACTTTTCCCCGAACTTTTTTTCGCATCCGAGCTATTTGAGGCTTGGGCCAGATAGGAGGTGGAAAAGGGGAATTTGATCCAGATGCCTCCAGGTTCGTAATCGATTGTGGGCCGTGGAGTGCCGGACTCTCGGCAAGCGGACATGATGCGTTCGATTCCCCGACCCCAGGATTCAATGGCTCCCGCGCGAAAGAAGGCGTTCGCAATGTCTGGGTTGAAGGGTTGGGAGGAGTGCTTTTCTGTCAGTCGGTCTACTGTCCAGTCGTGAGGCAAATGGCCGGAATTCCAAACAAGGAGCTTGTCTGCATACACGCTGATTTGGATGGGCGAACCGCTGGAGTAGTCTTTATGGGCGATGGCATTAAGGATTGCCTCTCGTAGGGCTTCCTCAGGAACGGGATAGTTTTCCACCCGCTGCACTCCATCATAGGAAATCAAGGCTTTGAGATATTTGGCGCGAAGCGTGTCGAGCGTTTTGTCCACTTGGCTGAAGAGGTCGCCATGATTTTCATCGTGAAAAACAAGATCGGCATCGGTGCGAAAGAACCCAATTTTGATAAAAGCACCGGTTACAAACCGCTCGGGATCGGGATGGAAGAGAAGGATGGCTGCTCGTTTCAGGTAATGCCCATCCATGAGATGCAGTTTCTCCAAAAGCGCGGCATCCGGTTCGCGAAGAATTTCCGGCGAGAGTCGCTTGCTGCGGTGAGCGCGTTTGCGGAAAGCAGCAAGTGTGAATGGCTCAAGCTCCGATGGTTTAACATTTGGCACCGGGACGCCATCCCAATGCCGACCTTGTTTTCTGAGAAGAAAGCGGTCCAGAGCCGCAACCTTCAATTCCTGTTTCGTGCTTCCGCTTCGGTAGTGGTATTCGCCTTTGTAGCTGATGGGATAGGGATAGGGTTCAACGACAATCTCCACAAGTTCAGCCCCTTGTTCGCAGCGAAGATTGACATCCACTAAAATCCCGAGGATGTCCCGCACCTTGTTCGGAATCTCCTCAAGCAACTTTCCGGAATCTTTGACTCCCAATGAAATTCCGTCGTTGGTTTTTCCTATGACAAGCGTGCCTCCACTGGCATTGGCGAAACCGCAGATCCATCGGAGATACTCGTCTCTCCACGACTCTTTCCACTCGATGGATTGATGCTCGGGCATGGAAAATTCAAGCCATTACGAATCCAAAAAATTCTTCAGCATCTGCTTCCCGTGTTGAGTGAGAATTGATTCAGGATGGAATTGGACGCCGTAGACGGGGAGGTTGCGGTGGGCGAGGCCCATGATTTCGCCTTCGGCGGTCTCGGCGGTGATTTTGAGGCAGGGGGGGAGGGTTTCGCGTTTGACGATGAGGGAGTGGTAGCGGGTGGCTTCGAAGGGGCTGGGTAGGCCGGTGAAGACATTCTCGCCGGTGTGGAGGATGGGCGAGGTTTTGCCGTGCATGAGGCGCGGGGCGCGGATTACTTCGCCGCCGAAGACCTGGCCGATGCTCTGGTGGCCGAGACAGACTCCGAGGATGGGGATTTTTCCGCTAAATTCACGGATGGTGTCGCAACTAATGCCGGCCTCGGTGGGTGAGCAGGGGCCGGGGGAGACGACGATTTTTTCGGGCGCGAGCTTGGCGATGTCGGCGAGGGAGATCTCGTCGTTGCGCTTCACGAGCAGGTCGGCACCGAGTTCGCCGAAATACTGGACGAGGTTGTAGGTGAAGGAATCGTAGTTATCGATGACGAGGATCATGCGAGCGGGAAGCAAAGAGGTTTAACCACGGAGGACACGGAGATCACGGAGTGGAAGAAGAGTTGTTTGAAAGCATCAGATCTTAGGGCCTTTTTTCCCCACAAAAATTCTACCCCCGCGCCTCTTGCTCTTACTCCGTGTCCTCTGTGCTCTCCGTGGTGAAAATTCTTCTTCATTTCGTTTTTCTGGCGCGGTCGATGGCTCGCATGCCGGCCATGGCTTTGTTGACGGTTTCTTGGTATTCGCCCTCGGGTGTGGAGTCGGCGACGACGCCGCCGCCGGATTGGACGAAGGCTTTGCCGTACTTGAGCAGGACGGTGCGAAGGGCGATGCAGGAGTCGTGGTTGCCGTCGAAGCCGAAGTAGCCGACGGCGCCGGAGTAGGAGCAGCGTTTGCTTTTTTCGAGTTCGTTGAGGATTTGCATAGCGCGAACCTTGGGCGCTCCGGAGACGGTTCCTGCTGGGAATGTAGCGCGCATGACATCGAAGGCGCTGCGGCCTCCGGCGAGTTTTCCCGAGACATGCGAGACAATGTGCATGACGTGGCTGTAGCGCTCGATAGTCATGAAGTCGGTGACTTTCACCGAGCCGTATTCCGCGATGCGGCCGACATCGTTGCGGGCGAGGTCCACGAGCATGAGGTGCTCAGCGCGCTCTTTCGGATCGGCCATGAGATCGTCGGCGTTGGCATTATCTTCCTCAATTGTCGCTCCGCGGCGGCGGGTGCCGGCGATGGGTCGGATTTCGACGAGGTCGCTGGTAAGGCGCACATGGACCTCCGGCGAACTGCCCACGAGGGAGTATCCGCCGGGACAGCGCAGGCAGAACATGTAGGGCGAGGGATTCACAAACCGCAGGGCGCGGTAAAGATCGAGGGCGTCGTCGTGGAATTCTGTTTCGAAACGCTGGGCGAGCACGATCTGGAAAATATCCCCTGAGCGGATGTATTCGTGGGCGCGGTGGACCATGGCGTGGTATTCCTCGCGGGTGGTGTTCGAGGTGGATGGCGCGGCGGTGGGGGTGGATTCCGTGAAGATCGGCTCGAAGGCGATGGGCTTCGCCAGCGAATCGAGAATTCCGCGAATTCGCTCGCAGGCGGCCTCGTAGGCAGCGGCGGGATTTTCTTTTTCGGGAAAGGCATTCGCGACAATCCGAATCCGGCGTTGGCGGTGATCGAAGGCCACAACGGCCTCTGTGACCATGAAAAACATATCGGGAATTCCGAGTTCATCCTTTGGCGCAGGCGGAATGGTGGGCTCGAACCAGCGGATGCAATCGTAGCTCAGGTAGCCGACTGCGCCGCCATGGAAGAGTGGGAGCGAGGGATCGAGCTCGGTGCGGTAGGCGGCCATCCACTTTTCGAGTTCATCGAGCGGGTCGCAGTCGGTCTCGAAGGTGCGAGAGGTGCCGTTTTCCGTGAGCGTGAGGCTTTTTCCCGTGGCGGTGAAGGTCGCCCGCGCCCCGAATCCCAGAAAGGAGAAGCGGCCGGTCTGGTCTTTTTGCTCGGCGGATTCGAGGAGAAAGGATGGGGCCTCGTCGCACAGCTTGGCGAAGGCGGAGACAGGCGTGTCGCCATCCGCTACAATCTCGCACATGACGGGCACGACTCGGTCGGTGGCCGCCTTTTCCAGAAAAGCGGAGCGCGACGGGGTGACCGGCATCATGTGAAGGAAACCTTCGGTGCCTCGCGCTCGGCGGGATTTTCGACTTGGAACAACTCGGCTGCGGCGAAGTTGAAGATGCCTGCGATGATGTTTGTGGGGAAAAGTTCGCGCTTCGTGTTGTAGGCCATCACCGAGTCGTTGTAGGCCTGTCGGGCAAAGGCGACTTTGTTCTCGGTGGAGGTCAGCTCCTCGGTGAGTTGGAGCATGTTTTGATTTGCCTTGAGGTCAGGATAGGCCTCGGCGACGGCCATGAGGCGTCCGAGTGCACCGGTGAGGCCGGCCTCGGCACCCGCGAGTTCACGCATCGCTTGCGGGTCGCCTGGATTCGCGGCGGCGCGGCCTGTGGCGGTCTGGGCGATGTTGCGGGCTTGGGTGACCGCTTCGAGGGTTTTGCTCTCATGCTGGAGGTAGCCCTTGGCGGTTTCGACGAGGTTCGGGATGAGATCGTATCGGCGTTTGAGCTGGACATCGATTTGCGAGAAAGCGTTTTTGAAGCGGTTCCGCAGCGTCACGAGTTGGTTGTATTGGCCGATGACGAAGAGCAGGAAAAACCCCGCGATCACGGCCAGAACGATTAGCGATATCACAAATGCTCCCATGCGCCGCACTTTGCCGTCGTCTCAGGCGCTTCGCAATAGGAAAAAGCCCGCGAGACTTCCCACTTGTGGGGCTCTCTATTAGGGCATACTTTCTCCATTGAAATGATTGCGCAACGCAGTCCAGATAACAACGGGCCTCTCACCTGGCTGGGAAATTTTCCAGTCTATGTGAGCACGTTGGCTGCCGGATTGCATGGGGTCGCTCTCATTTTGAGCGCTCTGGCGATGGCGGCTGGTTCCGAGGCGTTGCTGCAGTCTCTAATGTTTTCGAGTGACTCGGTGGCGCGCGATGGGTCGCTCTGGCAGCTTTTCACTTATGCATTCATCCACACGCCGCCTTACTGGGTCCTTCTGTTCGAGCTGTATCTGCTTGTCGTTTTCGGCCGGGAGATCGAGAGCTACCTCGGACGCTCGGCCTTTATAAAGCTCTACCTCATCCTGCTGCTTGCGCCGTCTGTTTTTCTTACCCTGTGCGATTTTGCGGGTTGGCGCACAATTTATGCCGGATCGAGCGCGCTGCACTTTGGCGTTTTTGTCGCATTTGCCTTGATCTACCCGACCGCTGAAATCCTTTTCACCATTCAGGCAAAATGGATCGCACTCGCTCTGTTGGCCATCAATTCGCTCCAATGCTTGGCCCTCTCAGATTATCAATCCCTTGCGGTTTTGGCGGTGGATTGCGTGTCGGCGTGCCTTTTCATCGGCTTTCAGCAGGGGCGATTCACCTTCTGCTTACCTGAACGCGCGCAAAAAAAACAGCCTTTGCAACGAGCGGTAGCCCGTCCCAATTCAGAGCCTGCCAGCGGGGATGCGCTCGATGCGATCGACCCGATCCTTGAAAAAATCTCCCGCCACGGCATTGGTAGCCTCACGGCGCGCGAACGCGAACGCCTCGAGAACGCTCGCGCGCACCTGATCGCCAAGGACGGGGGATCATAAAACATGCCCGAACCTCAAGACTCTCCGCCCGCCCGCCAAACCGATCCGAATCTCAAGGATCCCTGTTATGTCAACGCCCTCTCCCACTTTTACCGGGGAGAACTCGGACGCATCATGATTTGGCGTCAGAGGCTGGATGTCACCACCACCTGGGCGATTACGACCAGCACCACGATTATTGGATTTGCGTTTTCGATTCGGGATGTCCCGCACATCATTTTCTTTTTCAATCTCGCGCTCGTCTGGATCATGCTTTGGATTGAGGCGCGGCGCTACAGGTTCTACGACGCGTTTCGCGGGCGCGTTCGCATGCTGGAGGCGCACTTCCTTGTGCCTATGATTTCGCAGAGTCCGAAAATCCTGGACGGCGAGTGGCGCAGGCTCGTTTGCGAGGATCTCATTCTGCCCTCCTTCAAGATCAGCAAACTGGAAGCGGTCGCACGGCGATTGAAGCGCAACTATGCATTCATTTTTGGTTTCGTGATGCTGGCCTGGACGCTGAAGATTTTTATTCACACGAAGGAACCGATCCGCTCGTTCGCCGACTTCTACCATGCCATGGCGGTTCACCAGTTGCCGTCCTGGCTGGGCTTCGGAGTTTACATAGGAACGATCCTCGTGATTTCGTTTCTGATGATTGTCATGCTTCGTTCGAGCAGCGAAGAGGTCAACGAATTCGGCAACTCGAACAGCTCGCTATGGAAAATTTAGACGGCATCGCCCGACTGCAGGAAATTGTCGCCCGCCTTCGCGCCCCGGATGGCTGCCCATGGGACCGCGAGCAGACACATTCCTCGTTGCGTCCCTTGCTCGTCGAGGAATGCTATGAGGTCATCGATGCCATCGAGCGCTCGGATGATGCCAACTTGCGCGAGGAACTTGGTGACCTGTTGCTTCATATTGTCATGCACGCGCAGATGGGGTGCGAGAGAGGGGCTTTCTCTCTCGAGGAAGTCGCGGTCACGGTCTGTGAAAAAATGATCCGTCGTCACCCGCATGTCTTCGGCGACAAACTGGCGGCGGATTCCGACGCAGTCCTGCGCCAATGGGAGCAAATCAAGCGTGCTGAAAAAGGCGGTGCGTCCGGCGTGCTCGATCATATCGCCGGTGCGCTCCCTGCTTTGCTCAAAGCCCAGACGGTTCAAAAAAAAGCCGCCCGTGTGGGATTCGACTGGCCCAATATCGAGCCCGTCTTCGGCAAGTTTACCGAGGAGGTTGCCGAAGTGCGCGAGGCCATAGCGGCGGGTGATACCGCATCCCTGGAAGCCGAAGTCGGCGACTTGCTCTTCACGGCCGTAAACCTCGCCCGCAAGCTGGGAGTCGATGCCGAAACGGCCCTCGTGGGTTCAACAAATCGCTTCATTTCTCGCTTTCAAGGCATCGAGCGCGAACTCGGGTCCACCGGGCGCAAAGTCGAGGACACCTCCTTGGAGGAACTCGACCGTATCTGGGAAAAAATGAAATCTGCATGAGCTTCGCCGTTGTTCAACCTGGAGCACGCTCGCGCAACTGGTCGTTTGCGAATGGACTGGGAGGCCCGGACGATGCCAACCCCGCCCCTGAAGGCATGCTTGCCTATGCCGCATGTCGCAACGGATCCTTCCATCGCACCCCGCGAACACTTCCCGCGGATGCAAATGATGTCCTGTTGATTTTGGATAAAAAAAATCTCCGGGAATCCTCTTCCGTGCTGAAAGTCCTCTGCAAGCGCGGTGCGCGTGTGCGGGTTTCCTGCTTCGACTCCCGCTCCTCCAGCCTTGCCGACATGCTAGGCGATGTGACCCGTTTTGAAGTCTTCCGCGAAATCTGCCGATCTGCCGATGGCGCCATCGCTGCCACTCCGGAGAGCATCAGCCTTTACGAAACCTCTGGCGCTTTGGAGATCGAGTTCATTCCACCTCCATGCCCAGTGGATGAGCCTGCTTGGAATTTCAGCCAACCTGCTGGAAAGCGCCGCGGCATTTTTATAGGAACGAACTCCTTTCTTTCCAGTGGAGCAAACCACATGGCGGCCTTGATGGCGGCTGATCGCCTCTCGCGCGAACTGGAATGTCCGCTGGCGGTGGTTAATACCGAGGGGCGCCGAGGCGGGATGATTTTGAAAAGCCTGCGAAAAAACAACCCTCTCTTCTTCATTGTCGAGGCGCCGGTCGATCACGCCGATCTGTTGCGTGTGATGTCACTCCACCGGATCGTGTGGCAGCTCGATGCCGAGGCGGGTCCGGGCACGAGCGCATCCGCAGCCTTGCTTTGCCGCATCCCCTGCGTGGGAGGAAATGGAGCCGTTGAGCGCATCGCCTTTCCCGGCTTGAGTTCGCCAGCTTCACGGGAGGATTTGTTAGAGTCCGCACGACTCTTGCTCACAAATGACAAGGCTTGGCAGGATGAGGTCGAGGCTTCCCAGCACCGAGCTGCCGAGTTTCTTTCATTTCAAAAAACCGCCTTGCGTCTGCAATCCCTACGCTCATGACCGGCATCTCCGCATTCATCGTTTGTAAAAACGAGGCCACCTCCATCGAGCGCTGCCTTGCGAGCCTCGCGTGGTGCGACGAAATAGTCGTTCTGGATTCTGGGTCAACCGATGCCACCTTGGAGATCTGCGCGAAGCACAATTGCCGTATCTCGCACCGGGAGTGGACTGGCTATGTGGAGCAAAAATCCCACGCCCTTTCGCTTTGCACCCTGCCGTGGATTCTCAATCTGGATGCCGATGAGGAAGTCTCGCCCGAGTTGAGGGACGAGATTCGGGCCATGCTCGCGAGCGATGCTGATGGACGGGTGGACGAGGATGGATTCGAACTTCTGCGCGTTGTTTTTTACCTTGGCCGCTGGTGGCGCAAAGGCGGATGGCATCCCGAACGGCGCCTGCGCTTGGCTCGCCGCGAGCGTGTTACCTGGCATGGCGAGGAGCCGCATGAGCATGCTCGTGTGCAGGGATCCGTGAGCCGCATGCGGGGCGAGCTCCGGCACTACACCTATCGCGATATCTCGGATCATGTGGCCCGCCTCAATGCCCATTCCTCCTCTGCCGCACGGGCTCTTCATGCCAAGGGTCTTCACGCCGGAGTGGTCGATCTTCTTCTCAAGCCCAAGGCGCGTTTTTTAAAGTTTTTCTTCTTGCGCCATGGCTATCGCGAAGGCCTGCCTGGCCTACTCGTCGCGTGCATGGAGGCGTTCTACGTTTACTTGAAATATTTCAAGCTCTGGGAGCTTGGCCGCAAAGGCTAAGCATTTCTCATTTTTCGGGCAGGCGATCACCCCAATGTGAATCCGCCGATTCTCAGCGATTGGTTTCCGCATCTCCCGCTGTCTTCCATGGAAGAATAGAACCTCCGGCAGGCGACTCTGCCGGGGGTTCTGTTTGTGGGGTTCATGGGGCATTGCCCCCATTGTTGATCGGGCTGCCAGATTTTAAGTGTGCGGGAGTTTTATGACCAAAGAACCACCAGTCAGAACAAGAAGCTCCAAGGAAATGCTCAGAGACATGCCACTGCCTCCAACCGCAGATCCTGAAATATCTTACAAGAGGCTTTTCGAATCATCTCAGGACGGAATTTTTGTCTTGGACTTCAATACTCGTCGAATCGTCGATGTGAATCCCAGCATCTGTCTTCTGACCGGGCTGTCGAGATCCTGCTTGATCGCGGCGAACCCTGAAAGCATCGCACCCTTGAGGGCACTTTTCCGGAGTGATGGATCGTTTTTTGAAGAAATCAAAGCGGATCCCATTTTTCGCAGGGAGAACCTGAGCATGGAGAACAGGGATGGGGTGCGCATTCAGGTCGAAGCTGTTTGCAACATGTTCCACTTCGAGGGGAGGGAGTTTATTCAATGCAACCTGCGCGATGTCACCCAACATCGCTTGGCCGAGGATCAGGTGCGGCGCCTCAATGAGACATTGGAACAGCGTGTCGCAGCAAGAACCTGCGAACTCGAAGGCGCAAACCGTGAGTTGGAGGCCTTCACATACTCTGTTTCCCATGACCTCCGCGCGCCGCTGCGGCACATCATGGGCTTCGTCGAGATCCTTGAAAAGGAAGCCGCCGACAAACTCACGGAGGCCCAGCGGCGTCATTTCTTGACGATCAGTGGAGCTGCGCGGCGTATGGGCGAGTTGATAGATGACTTGCTCGCGTTCTCCCGCATCGGGCGCTCCGAGGTGCAAAAGGTGAGGGTGGACATGCTCACGCTCGTCATGGAAGCGTTAGATGATCTCCGACACGAAACGAAGGATCGGATCATTAGCTGGAAAATCCAGGATCTGCCCATGGTAACAGTGGACCGCTCGCTCATGCGGCAGGCGCTGGTGAACCTGCTCTCCAATGCGATCAAATTCACTTCCAAACACAGTCGAGCAGTGATTGAAATCGGCACCGAGCCGGGGCGTCCCGATGAGGATACAATCTACATCCGCGACAACGGGGTGGGTTTCAATCCCCGTTACTCACAGAAAATTTTTGGCGTCTTCGAGCGCTTGAACAATGCCGACGAATTCGAAGGAACCGGCATCGGGCTTGCAAATGTGCAGCGCATCATTCGCCGCCATGGCGGTCGTGTATGGGCGCTCGGGAAGGTGGATTCTGGTGCCACGTTTTATTTTACCCTCCCCCGCAAATGTCAAAATGACAGCTGAGGCGGCTCATATTCTTCTCGCAGAGGATGACCCAGCCGATGTCGAACTCGCCCTCTCGGCCATGCAGACCATGGGTTCCCATCACAAAATCGTAGTCGTGAACAATGGCGAGGATGCGCTCGATTACCTGCACCGCCGTCGTGGATGGAAGGGGCGTGGAGCATCGCATCCCGCACTTGTGCTGCTGGATCTCAAGATGCCTGGCATCGGGGGCATCGAGGTTCTTCGCACCATCAAAAACGATGTCCGCACGCGATGCATACCGGTGGTTATTTTCACCTCCTCGGGCGAGCGCCGTGATGTGGCGGTCTGCTATGAAAACGGCGCGAACGCCTACGTGGTGAAGCCCGTCGAATTCACATCCTTTGTCGAAACCCTCCAGGCGATTGGCCATTTCTGGACAGGCTTGAACGTGCCCCCGACGCGCTCTGTGCGTCCACAACGATGACACGCCAAACCCGGATTCTTCATTTGGAAGACGATCTCCTCGATGCCGAGTTGATCGCGTGCAGGTTGAGTGAGGATGGCATGGACTGTCATATCGAGCGGGTGGATTCCGAGGCGGGGTTCCTCAAGGCGCTTGAGCACGGCAGCATCGATCTCGTTCTAGCCGATTTCTCGCTGCCAGGCTGCGATGGACTCGATGCCCTGCGACTTGCAAAACAGGTGAAACCTGATGTGCCCTTTCTCATCGTTTCGGGAGTCATCGGCGAGGAGGCCGCAGTGGATTCCCTGCGAAATGGTGCCACAGACTATATTTTGAAAGACCGCATCTCGCGTTTGGCTCCTGCTGTGCGGCGTGCGTTGGACGATGCTGCCGTTCTGCGTGATAGAAAATCGCTGGGTGACCAGCTCACGCGCGCGCAGAAGCTCGAAATCTTTGGAGAACTTGCTGGGGGTGTCGCCCACGACTACAACAACATTCTCACAATCATCATGGCCAACAGCGGTCTGTTGATGGCCGGTCTTGGCGAGGGAACGCGGCTTCGCAAGCACGCCTCGCAGATCGAATACGCCTGTGCCCAAGCGGCATCGCTCACCCGCCAGCTCCTTGTTTTCAGCCGCGACAGGGAGAGGGATGCTGCTGTTCTCGATTTGAACGGAATTGTGAAAAATGCCGAGTCCATGCTGGAGCGCTTGCTCTCCGAGAATGTGGAGCTCGCGGTTTCCACTACCGATGGACCCCTGCGCGTCACGGTTGATCGAGGCGATATCGAGCAGGTGCTCATCAATCTTGTTCTCAATGCCCGCGACGCGATCCCCACACGCGGCACAATCCGTATCGAAACCGGAAGCATCAGAAAAGGCGGACGGGATTTTGTCTTTTTCAATGTGCAGGACAACGGCGGCGGAATGACCCGCGAGGTGAAGGAGCGGTTGTTCGAGCCTTTTTTTACGACAAAGCCCGAAGGGAGTGGGACTGGCCTCGGTCTCGCGACATGCAGACGCCTGATCCAGTCGATGCACGGGCAGATTGCTGTCGAAAGCCAGCCTCGGCGGGGAACGCGATTCCGGATTTTTTTGCCTCCGGCTGATGGCGTCGAAATCTCTCAAGACGATGTTCCGGCGAGCGGCGAAATGCTGCCTGGCTCTGAAAAAATCCTCATTGCCGAGGATAATCACATGCTTCGAGATATGATCGCCACACAGCTTGAGGAGCTCGGCTATCAGGTTCTCCAGGTCTCCAACGGCATCGAGGGCCTCGATGTTTTCGCTGAGCACAAAGGCGACCCGCCCGTGCTCGTTATAGCGGATGTCGCGCTTCCTCTCCTGAGCGGTCGGGAGATGGCCCGGCTTCTGCAGCGAGCATCGCCAGAGTTGAAGATTCTCCACACCTCGGGGCACACCGACCAGACGATTGCGGCATTTGGTTTTCCGCTTCCTCTTGGCGATGTCTTGAGGAAGCCTTTCACCCTTGCCGAGCTGACTCGCAGGATTCGCGAAATCCTCCCCGTCGTAAAATAAGTCGTTTCCGTTGCGCGGGGTTTGTTGACAGCGCTCGCCGTCCTCCGCATATTCCGTGCCCGCTCACAGCCGAGCGGATTACTATTTATGGAAAATATTCGCAATATCGCCATCATCGCCCACGTCGATCACGGCAAAACGACACTCGTTGACCAGCTCCTCAAGCAAGCAGGCACCTTCCGTGCCAATCAAAAAACCGACGAGCGCATGATGGACTCGATGGATCTAGAGAGGGAAAAAGGCATCACCATTCGCGCCAAGAACGCGGCCTTCCGTTGGAAGGATTACCATGTCAACATCGTGGACACTCCCGGCCACGCCGATTTCGGCGGAGAGGTCGAGCGCATCATGAAAATGGTGGATGGTGTCCTCCTTGTTGTGGATTCCCATGACGGGCCGCAGGCGCAAACAAAATTCGTGCTGCGCAAGGCGATGGAAAATGGTCTTAAGCCGATTGTGGTTATTAACAAAATCGATCGTGAGAATGCGCGTCCCCACAAGGTTCTCGACATGGTGTTCGAGCTTTTCATGGAGCTTGGCGCAAGCGATGAGCAACTCGACTTCCCTCACATTTATGCGAGTGCGAAGCAGGGTTTCGCCAAAAACGAAGTTACCGATTCCAGCGACAACATGGAGCCTCTCTATGAAGCGATCGTGAAACACATTCCGCCACCACCGAAGCCTGATGTGGACTTTTTTCGCATGCTCGTGTCAAACCTCGACTACAGCGACTATCTCGGACGTATCGCCTACGGTCGCATCATCAGCGGCAAGGTTGAGATGGGTCAAACAATCGTTTGCATTCACAAGGGCGGCTTGAAGGAAAAAGCCAAGGTCACTGCGATCTTCTCCCACGAGGGATTGGAAAAAGTGCAAGTCCAAGAGGCATTGGCCGGCGATATAGTCGGCATCAGCGGATTCGAGGAGATTTTCATCGGCGAGACGTTGGTGGACACCGAGGAGCGCGAGGCCCTTCCATTTGTCGACATCGATCCGCCAACGATCTCCATGAAAATTTGCGTGAACGACTCGCCGCTGGCTGGTCGTGAAGGGAAACTGCTCACGGCGCGTCAGATTCGCGATCGTCTCATCCGCGAGACACGCGGCAATGTTTCCATCATGGTCGCCGACACCGATGTCGCAGGCCACTTTGATGTAAAGGCCCGTGGCGAAATGCAAATCGCCGTGCTCGTGGAGCAGATGCGCCGCGAGGGATTCGAGCTTCTTGTTTCACGCCCAGAGGTTATTTTCAGGCGTGCCGAGGACGGTTCCGTTCTCGAACCGATGGAAACTCTCTATGTCGATGTCCCGCCGGAAAACCTTGGTGACATTCTGCAAAATCTTGCCGGTCGCAAGGCTGAGATCGTCAACATGGAGCACAACCCGCACAGCGTCCTCGTGCAGGCGATCACTCCGACGCGCGGCATCATTGGCTTTGAGACCGATCTCGTGAACCTCACCAAGGGTCACGGTATTGCCAGCCACCTTTTCAAGGAATACGGACCGCACAAAGGCGAGATTCCAAACCGCAACAACGGCGTGCTTGTTTCGATGGAAGGCGGCACCAGCATGGCCTATGCGCTCGACAGCATCCAAGAGCGAGGTCGCCTCTTCATCGGACCACAAGAGGAAATTTACGAGGGAATGATCATTGGCGAAAACGCCCGCCCCGACGACATGCCGGTGAACCCCTGCAAGGCAAAAAAATTGACCAACATGCGAAGCCAGGGCGACGGCAAGGGCATCTCGCTTGCGCCGCCGATCGTGATGAGCCTCGAGCGCTCGCTCGAATACATCGCGCCCGACGAGTATGTCGAGGTCACTCCCAAATCGCTCCGTCTTCGCAAAAAAATTCTCGATGCGAACGCGCGCAAACGCGCGGAAAAATCGGCTGGGGTCTTTGCCTGATACGCCGTTTCTTTCGAAAAAGCCCGGGGTCGCAAGCCTCGGGCTTTTTGTGTTTTCCGACTCGCAGCACGGGCGCTCCAAACAGATTTCCAAGGGGCACGGGTTGACTCGATGCGGCTGATGGATTATTCCGAGAAGTAATGGAGGAATCACCATTACAGCCTCGCAAAAAATCGCCCGTCTCGTGGGAGCAAGCAGTCGCGCAATTCAAGCGGCACAACCCGGCACATCTACCTGGGATGCCGAAGAGCAAGCCATCCGAGAAAGCTCAAGCATACCTTGGTATGATATTGGAGCGCTCGAGGAACCTGCTACGATAGCTTCCGAACATCTCGTCTGGTTCCAAGATGGAGTGGTTTTCAAAGCCACGGCCTACGGTCGTTTTGGGCACTCGATTGACAAGGGGCCAGGCAAAGCCACACCCTTGGAATACCTCCGACGAATTGCTGCGAGCAACGAGGCATTTAATGATTCCGCAACGATCGTCGGAAAATTTGAAAATGAAAACGGGAGCTTGGGATTGATCCACGCGCAGGACTTCATTGAACAGAATCCGACAGGTGCATCTCACGTAACGCCGAAGCAACTCATCAAATTTTTGGAGTCGCTCGGGTTCTTTCCAGCAGAAGGCCATTTTTCAAAATACGAGGTCTGGGCAAATGCCGAACTTGGGATCGAGGTAGCAGATTTCCATTCCGGGAATGTGATTGTAAACAGCGAGGGGACGATTGTTCCAATCGACATCCTAGTCCACAAATTCGATCACTCAAAAGGTCTCGACTTTTTTTGAATCTCCCAACCCTGAGTCGATTCGTGGAAAGGATTGACGCGCCCGCCGCACTCACCCAGTATCTGCGCTCTTTTCACATTTCATGCGTCATACCATATCGATTCTCGTTGAGAACAAATTCGGCGTGCTGACCCGCGTGGCGGGAATGTTCAGCGGTCGCGGATTCAACATCGACACTCTCAATGTCGGTCCCACTCTGGACGCCTCGGCCTCCCGCATGACGATCGTAGTGCGTGGCGACGACAAGGTTCTCGAGCAGGTCACCAAGCAGCTGGAAAAGCTCGTGGATGTGATCGATGTCCAAGATTTCCGAGACGAGGAATATGTCGACCGCGAGCTTGTGCTGCTCCGCGTTAATGCGACTTCCAAGACCCGCGCCGAGGTAATGCAAATCTGCGATATTTTCCGTGCGAAAATCATCGATGTCCAACCCGAGAAGCTTGCGATCGAAGTCACCGGCACCGAGACTAAAATCAATAAATTTCTTAGCCTCATGGAAGGCTTCGGCATCAGCGACCTGACGCGCACCGGCAAGATCGCCCTCGCTCGCTCCAATTAACCCCACCTGACACTCAACCCAACACTAAAAAACCAAACAATTATGCCAGCCAAAATTCTCACCGACAAAGACGCCGACCTCAAATTTTTTAAAGGAAAAACCCTCGCGGTCCTCGGCTTCGGCTCCCAAGGCCACGCCCACGCTCTGAACCTCAAAGAGAGCGGATGCAATGTCATCATCGGTCTTTATCCGAAGTCCAAGAGTCGTGCAGTTGCAGCAGCTCAAGGTTTCGAAGTTTTTGACACCGCCGAGGCCGTGCGCCGCGCAGATGTGATCATGGTTGCCATTCCTGACACTAAGCAACCTGCCGCCTACAAGGCCGACATCGAGCCGAACCTCACCCCCGGCAAGACGCTCGTCTTCAGCCACGGCTTCAGCATTCATTACAAGACTATCGTTCCGCCGAAGAATGTGAATGTAATCATGGTCGCTCCAAAAGGCCCGGGCCATATCGTTCGCCGCCAATACACCGAGGGCAAAGGCGTTCCAACACTCATCGCTGTTTACCAAAACCCTGGCAAGGATGCGAAAAAGATCGCCCTTACTTGGGCCAAAGGCATTGGCGGCACACGCGGCGGCGTGATTGAGACTTCATTCAAGGAAGAGACCGAGACCGATCTCTTCGGCGAGCAGACCGTTCTCTGCGGCGGTGCTTCCGCGCTCGTCCAAGCCGGATTCGAAACGCTCGTCGAGGCTGGCTACTCACCCGAGATGGCCTACTTCGAGTGCCTCCATGAGCTGAAACTCATCGTCGACCTGATGAACGAATCCGGTATCGCCGGAATGCGTTTCTCAATCAGCGAAACCGCCAAGTGGGGCGATGTGGCCGTCGGACCGAAAATCATCGACGGCTCCGTGAAGAAGCGCATGAAAGCAGCTCTCAAAGACATTCAGACTGGCAAGTTTGCCAAGGAATGGATCAAAGAATACGAGGGCGGCTACAAGCGCTATAACGCACTTCTCAAGGAAGGCGAGAAACACGGCATCGAAAAGACCGGCGAGCGTCTGCGCGGCCTCATGCCTTGGATCAAAAAGCGCAATCTCAAAGGCACCCAAGCCTCTTACTCGAACTAAAAACCTCTTATTCCTATGGCCGAGACCTCCTCACAACCCATCAGTGTCATCACAGGCGGTGCGGGCTTTTTAGGCTCCCACCTCACAGATCGTTTGCTTGCCGAGGGCCATCGCGTCATCGCGATCGATAGCCTCATCACTGGCAATGTGGCAAACATCGAGCATCTCGCTGGGAATAAGAGCTATAAATTCATCTGCCACGATGTCACCGACTTCATCTACATCCCGGGGAAGGTCGATTATGTTTGGCATTTCGCGAGTCCAGCCAGCCCGATCGATTATCTGCGTATTCCGATTCCGACCCTAAAAGTCGGATCACTCGGAACGCACAATGCGCTCGGTCTGGCCAAGGATAAAGGCGCCGCATTCATCCTCGCCTCGACATCCGAGTGCTACGGCGATCCACTCATTCATCCGCAGACCGAAGACTACTGGGGCAATGTGAACCCCATCGGGCCACGCGGGGTTTACGATGAAGCCAAGCGCTTCGCGGAGGCCATTACCATGGCCTATCACCGCTATCACGGCATGAACACGCATATCGTTCGTATTTTCAATACTTACGGTCCGCGCATGCGCCTTGATGACGGCCGGGTGGTTCCGGCTTTCATCGGCCAAGCCTTGACCGGTCAGCCGCTTACGATTTTCGGCGATGGATCCCAGACCCGCAGTTTCTGTTATGTTTCGGATCTCATCGATGGAATTTTTCGCTTGATGATGAGTGATTTCCACGAGCCTGTGAATATTGGAAATCCTCGCGAGATGACTATCCGTCAATTTGCCGAGGAAATCCTGCGTATCACTGGTGCAGCCTGCCAAATTGAGCACAAACCACTTCCAGTGGATGATCCCAAGGTGCGGCAACCAGACATCACCCGTGCCAAGACGATCCTAGGCTGGGAGCCGAAGGTTGACTTCGACAAAGGTATTCGCGAGACGATCGAATTCTTCCGTGGCCGCGTTTGAGATTTACTTAACCCCCACATACGAATAACACACTCACATGAGAAAAAGTTTGTTCCCCGCGACAATCCTCCCCGCGCTCTTTCTTGTGACTTGCGTCATGCCGCTTAACGCTCAAAGCAAGCCCGAATTCTCCATCAAAAAAATCGAATCCGCTTTTTTCGAGACGCCGCAAATCTCGGCCGGGACCTACCGCAAGCAACAGCCCGGGGCAGCTCGCCCGGTGCCGTGGCTCGAGGTGGACGTGAATTTCGAGCGCGACGAGGTGTTGAAGGATGCTGTGAAGTTCTCGGATGATCTCACGGTGAACTTTTACATCCTTCTTAATAATGCTGCGCTCAATCAGGACAAGCTGCCTACGCTTCTCACTGGAAGCACTACTATTTCCGATGTGCCCTATGGCAAGGGAATGCACGTGGCAGCCTTTGTTTCTCCGCAGTCGATTGCACGGTATTTTGACGGCAAGGCTCCCGCCACCGCCCAGCAGGCCGTCGTCGATGTGGGGGTTACGATTTCAAATGCAGCAGGAGTCGTTGCCATTTTCTCTTCCAAGAGCACAGAAGTGGCCAAGCAGGGTAAGGGATGGTGGGAATCTGACTCCGGGATGACCAAAGTGAGCGGCCGCGTTCTGGAAAAAAGCCAGACGCCATTTGCCCCTCTCGCTTGGGATTACTATCTGCCTTCCAAATCCAAAGCAGTCAACTAATCCGACCTGACGATGGCCCGTCCAGCACGCATTTTCGCTCTTAACCTCGGCATGCAGACAGTAAGCATGGCCGAGTTTCAAGAATTGCCTGCAGGCGGACTGAAGCTCGTCGCACTGAAAACTTCCGATCTCATCGTCGATCCTGCTGCCGACGCTACGCGCAATAGCCAGATCGAGTCAGTAGCGGCGGAACTTCGCGCCGCGCTGAATGCTCCCAAGAACGCCAAGACCCACGTCTGCCTACCATCGCAAAGCGTTTTCTCGCGCTTTGTGAAATTGCCCGGTGCCACGGCCAGCGATGTCGAATCGATCATCGGTTTCGAGGCCCAGCAGAATGTGCCTTTTCCAATTGATGAAGTGGTCTGGGATTACCAAATCATGGGCGATCGCCGGGGCGAAACTTGGGATGTCTCGATCGTTGCCATTAAAGCGGATCAGCTCAACGAGGTGGTTGAAGCCGTGGGCAAGGGAGGCATAGCTCTAGGACGAATCGACTTTTCACCAACCGCTCTCTTCAACTCCTTCCGCTACAATTATGCCGATGCCAAAGGCTGCTCGCTCCTCTTGGACCTCGGCTCCCGCACAACAAACCTCGTCTTCATCGAGGACGACCGCCTTTTCAGCCGCAGCATTCCTATCGGCGGAAGCACTATTAGCGCTGCCATAGCCAAGGAATTCGCGCAGGAAATCACCCTCGCCGAGAAACTTAAACTTCAGAAAGCCACTGTGGGACTCGGCGGAGCCTATGCCGAATCCGATGACCCCACCGAAGCCCGCCTCGCTAAGGTCACTCGGAATACGATGACCCGTCTTCACGCAGAGATCGCCCGTTCGATCAATTTCTACCGCACAACCCAAGGCGGCACCACGCCCATGCGGATTCTCATTTGCGGCGGCGGCACGGGACTGCCCTACATGACGGAGTTTTTTGCTGAAAAACTTCAAGCGCCGGTGGAGTATTTCAATCCCCTTCGAAATGTTCAAGCTGGTCCGGATGCCATTCCTCACGGCGTTGCCCATTGTGCTTCAGGCCTCGGTGAGCTTGTTGGCTGTGCCTTGCGTTCTCTCAAGAACTGCCCGATCGAGATAAACCTTACTCCGCCAAGTGTGCGGCAGGCACAGCGTTTTGCGAAACGACTCCCTGCTCTAACTATTGCGGCTTTGTTTTTTATTCTCACTCCTGCCCTCTGCTGGCTGGATCTCGATGAATCCGCTCGCCGCGTCGGAGAGAGAGTCGAAAAGCAAACGGCTGAAGTTGCCCGACTCGACAGCCTGTCCAAAGGAATCTCCTCCACCCTGGCCGAACGCGACAAACTCGTCGCTGAAGCGGCCCCCTTCCTTGCTGTTGCCGCCGAGCGCTCCGCATGGGCCTCTATCCTCGATGAACTCGCCGCCACCATCCCGCAACGATTCATCTGGATTACTCAGATCAAACCGGTGGAAGGCGTCATCTTAGCTCCCGAGCCCACGCCAGCCTCAGGCGCGAAGGCTCCTCCGAAGCCTCCCACGCCAGTTTCAGGCCCCAAGGCTATCACAGCCATCGAAATCAATGGACTCTACTTGGACATCCCTCCCAACGCAGATGGTGCCGGGGTCATTGACAAATTTTTTAATAACCTGAAACCCTCCGCTGTCTTTGCAATCGGTGAGGACCCGTCGAAAATCATTACTCGCCGCACGACTCCCACTGGCGAGGCTTGGGCCTACGGCTACACGTTGGTCCTGCCGCTCAAGCAGCCTCTCATCCTCCCATGAACTGGTTCAAACAAAACCCCATAGCCTTAGTGCTCATTCTGGTGGCCGTCATAGGCACCGGAGCCACTTCGTATTTGGCGGTGGATGCCCAAACGCGTCGCGACGAAGCGCAGGCGAACATTGATTCGCAGCTTCAAAAGCTCAAACAATTTCAGAATCAAAAACCTTTTCCGACCGATCAAAATCTCAAGGCGATCAAGGACAGTCTTGAGGAATACCGTGCCGAAGTCGGCAAGTATCGCACCGCACTGGCTGCGATGGAGGAACCGCTCGCCCCCATCAACCCGCAGGAGTTTCAGGACGATCTTCGCAAAGCGGTCGATGAATTGAGAAAAAAGGCCATCGAGAAGGGCGTCACACTTCCAGACAACTTTTTCTACGGATTTGATGAATACCAAGCAACCCCGCCCTCCCAACAGGAAGTCGGGGAGCTCAATCGCGAATTCTGTATCATGCGCCGAATCGCTGATGAACTCGTCGATCTGAAAATCGGCTCCATCGCCTCTCTCAAGCGGCAGGAAGTCGCAGCCAAAGCTCCTGTGGCGATACCGGCGCAACCCGCCAAACCTAATGCCGCAACCGAGCCCCAAGCCCCTGCCATTTCCACTAAAACATTTATCATCACCTTCACCGCACCTCAGGAAAAACTCCTCACGGCCTTCAATATGGTCCAAGATGCCGATGAATTTCTCCTCATTCGTTCCCTCACTTTGGATAATACAAGTCCTCAGCCTCCACTCCGCACCCAGTCGGGAGATTCCTCGACATCTTCTGGCATTCCGTTTCCGGGTGCTTCAGAAAAAAACTCTGAAACCATTCAAGCTATTCTCGGTCGCGAATCCGTCACGGCCAGTCTGACCATTGAAATCCTCGACTTTCCAGATTGGGAATCCAAGCCGCCGGCTCAGTCGAAATCCACCCCTCCACCCAAGTAAATACTATGAATTGGGTTAAACAAAAATACGACATCGTCATTCTCGCGGTTGCCACACTACTGCTGGTGTCCAACGCCGGTTGGATTGTAATGAATCGTATGGAGCAGTCTGCTGTTCAGATATCTCTCATAGTGCCAAAGGAAAATGCGATTCCTGCCTTGAGTCTCGATGCCGTCCGGCAAGCTGCGGCACTCGCTGATTCCCCGACAAAGTGGAAGTCCAGCTCCGATCTCCCTGCGGGAGCTCCAGAGCGCGGTTCCTTACTCGTCTCCCGTCGCTACCTGCTCAAGGACGGCAAACTCATAGATCCCCTCTCAGAAGGAAGTGAACAGCTTCACCCACCTATTACCAACGATTGGCTGCTCAAAAATAGCCTTGACTACACCGACATGAATATCAAAGAAAAGGACTCCGATGGTGATGGGTTCAGCAACCTCGAGGAATTCGAAAAGAAAACAAATCCGAACGATCCCAAAGATGCTCCGGCATCGTTCAACAAGCTCAAATTGGTTGGCTTCAAGCCCGTGCCCTTCCGCCTAGAGTTCAAAGGCGACCCCTCGGGCGATGGGAAGGAATTTCAAATCAACCTAAAAGACTTGAAAGGAAGCGCCCGCAGCCAATACCGCAAAATCGGGGAACAGATTGAAGGTGCTCCTTATAAAATTCTTAAATACGAGTTTAAAGAAGGTTCCAATGAGCGTGGTATCACTGTTAATCTTTCCGAACTCACGGTTCAAAATACCGAAACTGGTGAGTCGATAGTCCTTGTTTACAACAAAGAAGCAAACGATCCAACATCCTATGGCACCTTCCGCAATCTTCTCGCACCGGGCGATGCAGATTTTACTCTCAAGAAAGGCGAAGAGTTCACGATCAAACCAGATATCACTCGCAAGCTGAAACTCATTGACATCACAGCCACCAAAGCTCAAATACGTGACATCTCCACTGGAGATATCTTCTCCGTTCTCTCTAATGACGGTTCATCTCTCTGACCTGAAATGACTAAAATCTCACTTTGGTTTCCAGTTTTTTTTCTCGCCGGCGTAACTTTGCCCATTCTTCAGGCGCAATACCCCGGTGTCCAAGGTGCCGTTGAGTCTCACATCCAAATTCTTGAGCAAAAACGCGCTTACTGCGCCGAATTAGTCCAAAAAGGAAGCGCAGCTGTGGCTGATAACGATTACGAGTCCGCTTACGCCCTCTATAAAAGCGCGGTAGATACCCTTCCGCAGGGTGGTGATGCCTCGGCAGATATTCGTAAGCAGGCACTCGGGGGATTCTGTAACGCAGCCGTCTTGCTTGCCCGCCAGCGTGTATCTGAGGGCCGTTACGCGGATGCCCGCACGACTGTAGAAGTTGTCTTGGAAAATCGCTACGATCCAGATTACGGCCCCGCCAAAGCCCTCCGCTCTCAGCTCATGGATCCAGAGGGATTTGTCGATCGCGGCACGATCACCCCAGGCCATGTTCGCAACATCGAAGAAGTCAAGCGCCTCATCCAAGAAGGGGAGGGCTACTATGCGACAGGACGATACGATATCGCCTTCAAGCGCTGCGAGCAGGCTCTCAATATTGACAAATACAATATCGCCGCACGGCGCTTAATGGAAAAAATCAATGTGGCGCGTCAGCAGTATGCCGATGCTGCCTACAGTGAGACACGCGGAGCCATGCTCAACGCTGTCGATAAAGCCTGGGGGCTCCCTCTGCGGAAATTCACCGAAGGTCCCACTTCTATCGTCGAGCAACCCCAAATGGATAGCCGCGGTAGCCAAGCCATCAATAACAAGCTCGACACAATCATCATTCCTCGCATCGATTTCACCGATTCCTCAATCAAAGAAGCCCTCGATTTTATCAAAAAGCGCGCTTCCGACTTGGATACTGGGGATTCCGATAACAAAGGCATCAATATCGTTCTTAAGCTCCCTCCGGACTCGCCCGATGCCTCTTATCCGATCACGCTTTCGCTCTCAGATGTCCCACTCCGCGAGGCTCTTCGCTATGTGACTGAGGCCGCAAATCTCAAGATTAAAATTGAAACCCACGCCGTCGTCGTGGTGCCAGCCACCGAGAATACGGATGTGCTCATCACCAAGGAATACAAAGTGCCGCCAGGCTTCATCACAGCAACGCCTGGCAGCGCGCCTCCACAAGTGAGCGGTGTGGCCGCAGGTTCCCAATCTGTGATCGCAGCACGCTCCATAGCTAAGGATTTTCTGGAAACACAAGGTGTCGAATTCCCAACCGGTGCCAGCGCGAACTACATTTCGCTGACCAGTCGCCTCATTGTTAAGAACACCCAAGCCAATTTAGATCTCATCGATGCTTTAGTCGATACATCGGTCGCCACGAGGCCGACGCAGGTCGAAATCGAGGCAAAGTTTCTCGAAGTCTCTCAAAACAATCTCAACGAACTCGGCTTTGATTGGCTTTTGGGTCAGTTTGCCCTGGCCGGAGGCTCAGGGGTCTATGGGAGTGGAGGCACAATTGGTCTTGGCCGCTCGATCAACAATAATGGATATCCACTCACCAACCCCACTACAAGTCTTCCTGTTGGAGCAAACTCGGGCACATCTGGCCCTATTACTGCAGGAAATCGCGGAGGCACAACTGGAATCAGTTTAAACGCGGTGGATGCCGTCCTCCTTGGTTCACCGGCAGGCCCGGCCCCTGGTGTTCTCAGTGTTGCGGGCGTTTTCACAAACCCACAATTCCAAGTCGTGCTCCGCGCATTGAGTCAAAAAAAGGGAATCGATCTCGTGAGTGCTCCCAAGGTTACAACCAAAAGCGGAAGCACTGCAAAAATCGAAATTGTTCGAGAGTTTCGCTACCCCACTCAGTTCGACCCTCCTCAACTTTCGGCGACGACTGGATCGACCTATGCGCCAGTTGTTCCTAACTCTCCAAGCGGTTGGGATACGAAAAATACCGGTATCACCTTGGAGGTTGAGCCTACGGTGGGGCCAGATTCTTACACGATTGAGCTTCGATTGGCGCCGCGAGTCATTGAATTCGATGGCTTTATAAACTACGGTAGTCCAATTTATGCCTCGGTCCAATACACCACACCACTTATTACCCTTCCCTCGACGACATTTGAAGCAACACCAAATACAATCAACCAGCCTGTCTTTTCGACCCGCGAAGTCGAAACCCAAGTGTCCGTTTACGATGGACAAACCGTCGTCATGGGTGGTCTCATGCGCGAAGATGTCCAAAAAGTTCAAGATAAGGTTCCGATTTTGGGCGATATCCCTCTTGCAGGAAGGCTCTTCCGGACCAATGTAGATCAACACATCAAGCGTAACCTTCTCATGTTTGTGACTGCCGGCCTTTTAGATCCTGCAGGCCAGCCAATTATCGAGGCGGATGAGGATGATCAACTTGTTCCCGAGGTAGACGTCAACGCCATGTTGAGTGATGCCATTCCAACGGATGTTCTTTCAGCGCCGCTTCCCCAATAAAGCCTAATCAATGACTTTTTCACTTAAATTAAGCCATTTGTATCTTGGAGTTCGCTATGCCCTTGCGGCTTTCACTTCAGTGCTTGCTTTCGCAGCTCATGTGGAACCGTTGCTTGCCCAAAGCGATCTCGTCGCCATCTCCGAACGCGAAATCCTGAAGCGACAGGAAGACTCGAAACTGGCTGAACAACTCGTCACCACTGCCCGACGTGACCTCGCTGACAAAAATCTCGAGGGCGCCTATTCAAACTACCTTCAAGCTCTTCAGATCACGCGATTCGGTCCAGCCACAGAAAAACAGCGGGCCTCCCTCATTTCCGAGTTTAGTAAAACGGGGATCGATTACGCCAATTGGCTTATCAGTAATGGTCGGTATCAGGATGCGGAAAACACAGCCAAGACAATTCTTTCACCAGAATTTAACCCGACCTACAAGCCTGCTATGCAGATGCTTGCCAACTTGGAGCAGCCGGGCTACTATAATCGCACCGTCACTCCCGGTTTTGCGTCCAAACGTAATGAGGTGACCACCCTCCTCAATCAGGCTGAAGGATACTACGCTACGGGTCGCAATGATCTGGCACTGAAACGCTATGAACAGGTATTAAACTTGGACCCCTACAGCATCGCCGCACGGAACGGCATGGAGAAAGTTAATAAACAGCGCAAAACTTACTACGATAGTGCCTACAACGAAACCCGGAGCCGCATGCTCTGGCTTACCGATCGCGCTTGGGAACGACCAGTTCGGAAACTCACACCGTCTGGACGGGATACTGGCGGTTCTTCCTTCGGCACAAATACCGCCGCCAACTCCAAAGATGCCATTAATAACAAGCTCAATAAAATCATTATTGACCGCATGGACCTCGAACAAGCCTCGATCCGGGAAGTTGTGGATTTCCTCAAGCAAAAAAGCCGCCAACTCGATAACAGCACGGATGATCCCAAGAAAAAAGGCGTCAACATCGTTCTCAAACTAGCCTCTCCTGCTGCAGCTGCCGCACCAGTCGATGGACAGGCTGCCGGGATTCCGGCGTCGGAATCTGGTGTCACCGAGGAAACAAAAATTTCTATCGCTCTCAAAAATGTTCCGCTCATCGAGGCCGTGCGTTATTTGACGGAACTTTCCGGCTTGAAATACAAAATCGAGCCATTTGCTGTTTCCATTATTCCTATCACGGAGAACACTGAGGAACTGGTGACTAAAGAATACCGCGTGCCTCCTGGTTTCATCCCAGCCTCGGCTGGAGAAAGCACGGCTTCTGGTCCAACGCCAGGAAATGTGCCGTCGGGTGATTCCAATACTCGAATCACGGGGCGGCGAAATGCCACTCAATATTTTACGGAGCAGGGCGTGCCATTTCCAACGGGCGCATTTGCTCAATACATTGCGTCCGGCAGCAAACTCATTGTTAGAAATACCCAGGCGGCAGTAGATTTGATCGATACCATTGTGGAAGGTGCGACCGGAGTGGCCCCGACTCAAGTTGAGATCGAATCGAAATTTGTAGAAATCTCACAGAACAACCTGAACGAATTGGGATTTGATTGGATGTTGGGTCCATTTTCCATCGGCGGTGGCGTTTATGGGGATGGCGGAACACGTGCTGGTGCTCAAGAGCTTTCTTCTCAATACTATGAGAACTATCCATTTGGAAATCTTGGCACGAATCCAATGACCGCAGGCAATCGAAACGGCATAGGAACAAGCTACAACTCGGCAATCACAGCCAATAGCCTGAATGCATTGTTGGGAGGAATCCCGCAAGGCACCAATGTGGCTTCCCCCGGCGTTTTTGGAATTGCCGGTGTTTTTACCAATCCACAGTTCCAAATGGTGATTCGTGCCCTCAGCCAACAAAAAGGCGTCGATCTCATGTCTGCTCCCAAAGTCACAACAAAAAGCGGAATCAAAGCGACGATCAAAGTGATCCGGGAATTTCCATATCCCACAGAATTCAATCCGCCTCAAGTGCCGCCGCCCACCACAGGAACTCAAAGCACGTCGGCAACAGCGACTTCGGGTATTGTTGTAACAAGCGGTGCTGTGACTCCTTCAACTCCATCCGCATTTGAGAAGCGTGATCTCGGCGTGAGCTTGGAAGTGGAACCTCAAGTAGGGGCTGACAATTACACGATTGATCTTTCCCTTTCTCCTGAGGTTGTTGAGTTTGATGGATTTGTCAATTACGGCTCGCCGATTAACGGCCCGCGCTATGATCCTTCGCTTATTGCTGGAGGTAATCCCTCTGGAATCGGATCATTCGTGATCACTCCAAACGTGATCAATCAGCCAATCTTCTCCGTTCGCAAGGTCACGACAAGCGTGAGCATCTGGGATGGTCAGACTGTGGCCCTTGGTGGTCTCATTCGCGAGGATGTGCAGAAGGTGAACGATAAGGTGCCGGTCCTCGGTGACATACCGCTGGCAGGGCGTCTCTTCCGGTCCAATGTGGATCAGAAGATCAAGAAAAACCTCATTGTTTTTGTCACCGCACGCCTCATGAATGCCGAAGGCCAACCCCTACTTCAGCAGGATGAGGAAGAGGAAACCGTGGAGCCAATCGGTCTTCCGGAAGACCTTCCTCCGCCAGCCATCACCACCCGCTCGGTTGGGAAATAGGCCTTTCATAAGCATCGGCTTGCCGAGGAGTGCTTGATTCCAGTTGGCGGGTTTTTAAGATGTCGCGATGATTTCGATCCGGGAGGATATTGAGGTTGGCACGGCCTCGCCGTTTCAATGTGAGGTGGAGGGAATTTTCTCGGAGACCGGCATTCTGTCTGGCGCGGCATCTTTTGAATACCGCGCCGAGCAGCAGCGCATGGCAGGAGCGGTGGCACGAACGATCGAGAGCGGCGGGCATCTCGTGGTTGAAGCGGGCACAGGCGTCGGGAAATCCCTCGCCTACTTGGTGCCGGCTGCATTGCACGCGGTGCGGACAAAGCGCAAGGCGGTGATCTGCACCCATACGATCGCGCTGCAGGAGCAGCTTATGTTTAAGGACATTCCGCTCGTGCAAAAAATCGTCCCCGACGAGTTCGAGGCGGTATTGCTCAAGGGGCGGCAGAATTACCTCTGCACGACGCGTCTGGCCCGTGCACTCACGCAGTCGAAGGAACTGTTCACCACCCCGCAGCATGCCGAGCTGGAGCGCATCCGCGAGTGGAGCATGCAGACGAAGGATGGTTCCTTGAGCGATTTTCTGGAGCAGCCGGATCCCGCCGTGTGGGAGGAGGTTCGCAGCGAGCAACACCTCTGCACGCCGAAAATCTGCGGTGCTGGCAGTGGATGCTTTTACCAGAATCTCCGTCGCCGCGTGGCGAATGCGAAAGTGGTCGTCCTCAACCACGCTCTGTTCTTCACGCTGCTGAACGGCGTGGAGGACGCAGAAAACCGCACGGGCGGACTTCTTTTTGCGAATGACTTTGTGATTTTTGACGAGGCCCACACGATGGAGGAGGTCGCCGCGCGTCATATTGGCATGGAGGTCTCGCAACTCGGCCTGCGACGCGTCATGCAGCGACTCTACAATCCCCGTAGCAAAAAAGGTCTCTTCCAGATGCTCAAAAACGGCCCTGCGTGCCGAGCGGTTAGCGATGTCCTGCCGGTGGCGGACACCTTTTTTCAGCAGGTCACGAAGCAGTGTGTTTTCAAAAAAGGAAGGGAGTTCCGTGTCCGCGAAGCAGGCCTCGCCGAGGGCGGCGAGGTGTGCGGCGCCTTGGCGCGTCTCGGCGAGCTTATCGGCATCGAAGCGGGAAAATGTGATGATGAAACCCACACATCCGAACTCCAGGAGGCGGCCCGCAAGCTGCGGGAGGCGCGTGGGGCGATAACGGACTTCCTCGCACTCGAGGAGCCAGACCATGTTTATTGGGTCGAGCAATACGGCCGCACGGAGGAATTCTGCACCCTGCGCACCGCGCCGGTGAATCTTGCCGATGCCTTGCGGTGTCTCATCTTTCGCGAGGGCGCGTGCACCGTTCTGACCAGCGCAACGCTTTCCACCGGCGCTCCAGATTTGTCGTATTTCCGAAACCGCGTGGGGGCAGAGGATGTGCCAGCACTCCAGATCGGAAGCCCCTTCGACTACGAGAAGCAGATGAGCCTTCACCTTGTCGAGAAGATGCCCGAACCAAAGGCGCCGGACTACGAGGCCTCGCTGGCCAAGTGGATCGCCCACTTCACCGAGAAAAGCGAAGCCCGCGCCTTCGTGCTTTTCACCAGCTACCAGACGATGCGCTCGGTCGCGGAATTGGTGGAGCCTGTTTTCGAAAAGAGGGACTGGCAACTCCTCGTGCAGGGCGGAGGAATGCCCACGCAACGGATGGTGGCGGAGTTCAAAGAAAACCCGCACAGCATCCTCTTCGGCGTCTCCAGTTTCTGGACCGGCGTCGATGTGCCGGGCGAGGCCCTCTCAAGCGTGATAATCACGCGACTCCCCTTCACAACGCCCGACCACCCGCTCACCGAGGCTCGTCTGGAGGCGATCGAAGCCGAAGGTGGGCGGGCGTTTGAAAACTACTCACTCCCTGAGGCGATTCTCAAACTCCGCCAAGGCGTGGGCCGCCTGATTCGCAGCAAGACCGACACCGGAACAATCGTGATTCTCGACAGTCGGATCGTATCGAAGCCGTATGGACGCTCCTTTCTGAGGGCCATGCCGAAATGTCCGGTGGAAATCCACTGAAGCTGGATTTTTCAGATCGAAGCTGATTAGCCTGCACCCGTGGAAGCCACACGCCTTCAGGAAATGCCGATTGACGAGCGTCCGCGCGAAAAAGCCGAGCGCCATGGATTCGAGGCGCTCTCGGATGCCGAGTTGCTGGCTATTTTCATCCGCACCGGCATTCCCGGAAAAAACGCACTTGCCGTCGCTCGCGACCTGTTGCGCGACTGCGGCGGCTTTGCACAACTCTCCCGCTGCACGCCCAAGGAAATCCGCCGCCATGCCAAGGGCATTGGCCCTGCGAAATCTCTCGAAATGGCGGCAGCCTTCGAGATCGGCAAACGCCTGGCCCGTGGCAAGAATCTCTCGCCAGTCCTCGACACAGCGGAGCGGATTTTTGATTTCTTCGGCCATGAGTTCATGGCCATGCGACAGGAATCGCTGCGGGTTCTCCTCTTAGACACAAAGCTCCGCCTCATCCGCATGGAGGAAATCAGCCTCGGCTCGCTGAACGAATGTATCGCTCATCCTAGGGAAATTTTCCGCCAGGCACTTGTCCACAGCGCGTTTGCCGTGGCTGTCGTGCATAATCATCCGAGCGGCGATCCCTCCCCGAGCCCTGCGGACTACCGGATAACGCGCAATTTGAAAGAGGGCGCTCATTTCCTCCAAATCAATCTCATCGACCATGTCATCCTGGGCTCGCCGGATGGTGGTCGCGTGCCGTATTTCAGTTTCAAAGAAGCAGGCGTCATATGAAAATCCATCCTACAGCCATCATCTCACCTAAAGCCCGTTTGGGCGAAAATGTCGAAGTCGGACCCGGTGCCATCATCGGACCCGGCGTGGTGATCGGCGCGGGTTGCGTGATCCAAGCCCATGCAGTCCTCGAAGGCGACACCACACTGGGTGAGGGGAACACCGTGGGCTACGGTGCCATCATTGGCGCCCCACCGCAGGACTATGCTCACTCGCCTGAGATCAAAAGCTCGGTCGTCATTGGCAATCACAACCGTATCCGCGAATATGTAACGATCCATCGCGGAACTAAGGAAGGCACTGAAACGCGCGTGGGAGACAAATGCTTCCTCATGGTCGGCTGCCATCTCGGACATAATGTGCAGGTCGGCAACGAAGTCGTGATCGTGAACAACTGCCTGCTCGGCGGCTATGCGCAGGTTGGTGAAGGCGCCGTTCTGGGCGGAGGAGCCGTTTTCCATCAATTCGTCCGAGTCGGAAAGCGTGCCATGATCGCCGGAGGCTCGCAGTTCAACAAAGACATTCCGCCGTATTCGATGGCTCAACTTTTTAATCTTCTCTCTGGCATCAATATCATCGGCCTGCGCCGAGCAGGCTTCAAAGCCGAGACCCGCACGGAAATCCGCCGCGCGTTTAAACTCGTCTTCCGTTCAGACATGCCGGTCAAAGCCGCGTTGGAAAAAGCCCGCGAGTCGCAATGGGGCCCCGAGGCTCAGGAATTCTTCGACTTCATCGCCTCTTCCAAACGCGGTTGCGCGACGAGCAATCTCGCGAAGGGACAGGTGATCCCGCTCGAGGATATCGTCGAGTAGGCGGCCTCAATTCGGAATTGTGCCCACGGCCCTCGCCAAAGCGGCGAGGCTGGTCGAGTATTCCGCCACGGCACCCGCTCGCAGCGAACGTGCGGCAGCCAGCTGGCCTGCAGCCTCGGTCAGTTCGGAGACTTGGCTCAACCCCGCTTTGTAGGCTGCCTCGGCGGCATTGAGGTTTTCCTGGGCGGATGCCACAAAACCTTCTGCGAAATCCACACGGCGGGCCGCGCTGAGCGTGTCGTTGTAGCTTGTCCAGACATCCCGCGTCGTGGCAAGACGCGAACCCTCAAGCTCTTCCCGGGCGGCCCTTTCCTCGTCACGCCGCTTACGAACCCTCTCCACACGCTCAAATCCATCGAAAAGACCCCACTTCGCCGTGATGAAGCCTCCATAGCCATTGATGCCAGCCGCATTCGTTCCCTTGTCCTTACCGGTCTCCGCCGCATACTGGAATGCCGAGTAGGCGTAGTTTCCCTCCAGTTTCACCTCAGGAAAAAAATCCGCCTCCGCACGATGGATGGCCGCCTCGCTCGCACGCACATCCGCCGCACGGGCGGCGAGATCTGGGCGTGATGTCAGAGCGCTTTCGATCAGTTTGCCCGCACTCTCGCGCAAGTCACTCGAACTCGCCGGCAGGTCATTTGAGGCGAGTATGAGTGGCGAGTTGGCCGGGATGCCGACTGCGATGCACAGTTCGCCCAGCGTGTTCCGCACCAATGCGTGGGCGGCCTCGAGTTCATACTGCGCATCGAGAACATCTTTCCGCGCCCGCAGGAGTTCGGGCCTCGCCGAGAGCCCGTTCTGCACCTCCATTTCGATCGTTTGCTCGGCTGTCTTGGCAAACTCGAGGAGTGAGGCGCCCGCGCGCTCCTTCCAAAGAGCCGCCTCGTGCGCGAAGTAGCGGCGCTGGATTTCAAAGACAACCTCCTGAAGTTTTCTTTCATAAACAAAACCCGCCGCGTCAAAGAGAGCCACCGCTCGCGACACATCCGCCGCGCGCCTGCCGAAGTCGAGTAAAAGGTATTCGATCGAAAGCACCGTCGTGGCCTGCTGGCGGGTGAACACATTCGGCGCGGGGATGGCCGGCGTATACCACTTGTCCACTCCGCCCTCAAACGCAGCTCCCACTTTCGGAAAATACGGCCCCCGCGCCTCGCGGGAACCAGCATACGCCGCCTCAGCACGGAACCAGGCCGCACGGGTTTTGGGATTGTTCGCCATACCGAGTTCGAGCAAGCGCCCAAGATCGTAGGATTTCGATTCCTTGAAAACCGGCGTCTCGCGGATTGTGGAATTCCCGGCAAATGCCATCCCTGAAAAAAGGCACCCGATCGCCAGCGTAATCATTGGCGTTGTAAAAATGCGCCGCCATCGGCTATCGAAGATCATGAACATTGGCGCGGCCAAACTGCCTGCAGTGCTGGCATTGATCAAGTCCTCAGGCGACCCGCTCGTGGATGTCGCAGGCGCTTACTTTCCCGCTTGGTTGGCTTGCATGATTGCCGGTGCTCTGGGGACATGGTTGCTCGGTGAGTTTCTATCCCGGGTCGGCCTTGCCGCCGTTCTGCGACCATCCGCCATCATGTATCCCTGCCTCTTTGCAGCCCTCACTGGCAGCGTGTGGCTTGTCTTCTTCTCGGCACGATGAATTCCGAATCGCAAAAGCCCCGCCCGCTCGTGTGGGTTCTCCGCCTCGTGATCGCAGTTGCCACTGCCTTTGTGGTTTTCGCGGTTTGGCAAAACCTGAAAACCTTCCCCCGCACTGAGGATGCCGAGGTGCGGGCGAATGTCGTCGGCGTTGCCCCACAGGTGGGTGGAACGATCACCCGCATTCATGTCACAGATAACCAAGCCGTGAAACGGGGTGATTTGCTTTTTGAGTTGGATGCCCGTCCCTACGAGGCGTCAGTCGCCCAGGCAAAAGCCCATCTGGAGTTGATCGGCCTTGATGTGAAGGCGTTCCGTGACGAGATCGCCGCAGCCGAGGCGATACTCCGCGAGCGCCGCGCCAAGGCGGACTACGCCGATTCCCACTATCAGCGGCTCCAGCCCCTACTGGCGGGAAATTTTACCTCACCCGACCGCGTTCAGCGGGCGCAGACGGATGCCGAAAGCGCCCGCGCGCTTGTGCGCGAAGCCGAGGCCGCCGTCGAGCGAGCACGAAACAAACTCGGGGAGTTCGATGGACGAAATACCCGCGTGGAGCAGGCCGCCGCTGCCCTGCGCGATTATGAACTCAAGGTTTCCTACTGCAAAATCTACGCGCCGTGTGATGGGTATGTGACGAACCTTCAGATCGCACCGGGCACCTACGCCTCGGCTGGGGAGCAGATCTTTTCCCTCGTCGATTCCTCGGTCTGGTTCGTGCTTGCGAATTTCCGTGAGACCGATCTCCGCCTTATTCGCCCAGGCCAGTCGGCCAGAGTTTATCTGATGGCACAGCGCGGCAAAGTGGTCTCAGGAATCGTTCAAGGAATCCCGAAGGCGGTCTATCCGCTCGGCACCGCCTCGCGGGGAACGCCCGGCGGGGAAGGCGTCTTCTCACAGGTCCAACCGACATTTGACTTCGTGCAATTGGCCCAGCGCTTCCCGGTGAGAATTCTTATCGAAGGCGACGGCGATTTCCGCATGGGCGGACGCGCAGCGGTGATCGTGGACACACGCGGTAACTCGGATGCCGCACGGCTCGATAAGCTCCAATCCGTCGAGCAGCAAGGGTTCATACCCCCGGCGCGTAATGACTGATGCCGGTCGAGGCGCTCTGCGCCAGGCGCTCGCTGCGGCCCTCGCCGCGATTGTCGTCGGGATATTCCATGTTCCGCATTCCTTCCTTGCCGTCCTCATCGCGCAACTGCTCGGCGGCATTCCCTGCTTCAATGCCATAGAGCTTTTCCGCCGTATCTTTTCGGCTACGGCAGGCACAATGATAGGGCTTGCAATCCTCACGCTCGCTCCTAATGAACAATGGATTTCGCTCCCGCTCTTCTTTGCCGCGACTGGCTGGGGAACGGTCTTTGTGCTTCGACGCCATGGTCCCGCTTGCGGGATTCTCTTCGGCATTGGAGTCGTTGCCATGTTTGCTCAGTCCTTTGTTTTTCCGGCCCGTAATATTATTTTTGGCTTCGTCCACCTGTTTTCGCTCATCACAGGCACACTGGCGGCAGCATTGGTGGGCTTTATTTTTTTCAAGGAGCCACTCACCACCAAAGGACCCTCATCGATCTCGGGCGCTCCGCTGGTCATCGGTGCATCTGTCGTTCTGGGACTGATCGCAGCCTGCACACTTTTGCCAGTCCAGTTGAATGTCACCACAGTCTCCTCCCTCTCCACAGCCCTCGCCCTCACAACAACCGGAGGAGCGATATCAAAAAAATTCCTCGGCGGATTACTCGGTATCGTTGTGGCGTTGCTTTTCTTGATTCCAGTTAATAGTTCAGTGAATGACTTCGCCTTTTTTCTATTAGGCCTGATTTCTATCATAGGAACGTTCGAGTGGTGTGCGGTCCGTCTGCCCGCCTATGCTCCCGTTTTCCGCCAGGCCGCGGCGATGTTTGCTGTGGCGGCAACGATTTTGCCCCAACCTGATCGCTTGATCACCGATTCAATGGAGCGGATGTATGCCGGAACCCTCGGCCTTTGCATCGGATCGGCGTGTTTTTTACTACATGGCCTTGCCACCCGTTCCAGTGCAGGACGCATGCAAAAAGCGTAAAAAAAGTCCTTCGCGCAGGGCATCCGTTTGCTCATAGTTTGCGCGAATTATGCGAACTCCACTCTTCGACCAACATCTTGCCACCGACGGCCGCATGGTCGAATTCGCAGGCTGGGAAATGCCCGTTCAATACACCGGAATCCTTCAAGAGCACAAAGCCGTCCGCGAAGCCTGCGGCGTCTTCGATATCTCCCACATGGGCGAGTTTTTCGTGAGCGGCACCGGCGCCACGGCTTGGCTCGATGGATTGCTCACCAACAATCTCACCGCACTCCCGGTCGGCCATGCCCAATACACGATTCTGCTCAATGAACGCGGCGGGGTGATTGACGATCTCATAGCCTACCGTCTCGGGGACGAAAATTATCTCCTTATCGTGAACGCTGCCAAAATCCCGGAAGATGCCGCTTGGCTGCGCAAGCATGCCGTGCCGGGCGTTCATTTTGAGGATCGCAGCGCCGAATTCGCTGCTCTCGCGATTCAAGGACCACTAGCCGCATCGGTCTTTGAAAAGCTCTTCCAGCGCTCGATGCCCGCAGAGCGCAACCGGGTCGAGGAAATCCAATCCGGCCGCTCGTTCATTGCCACCACAGGCTACACGGGTGAGGCGGGGTTCGAATGGGTCATGCCCGCCACAGAAGCCGCCGCTGCCTGGCAAGCTGCTCTCGATGCCGGAGCGACACCCTGCGGACTCGGGGCGCGAGACACCCTCCGCCTCGAAATGTGCTACCCGCTGAATGGCTCCGATCTCTCGCCGGACCGCACGCCGCTCGAAGCCGGGCTGGGATTTTTCGTCGATTTGAAGAAGCCCACTTTTGTCGGTCGTGATGTCCTGCTCGCCCAGAAGGCATCTATCCTTCCCCACAAACTCTGCGCCCTCCGCGTCCTCGACAAGGCCCCGCCCGTGCGACCACACTACAAAGTCTATGTCAACGGCGAGCCGGTCACCGAGACCACCAGCGGGGCTCTTTCGCCCAGTCTCGGCTATGGCATCGCTATGGCCTACATGCCGCCTGCCTACTGCGATATTGGGCAGATGGTCGACATCGAAGTCCGTGATCGCCGCTTCCGCGCCCAAGTCGTTAAAAAACCATTCTTCAAAAAACCATGAATATTCCTGAAAACCTACGCTACGCGACCTCCCACGAGTGGATTCTTGTCGAGGGCGACACTGGAACCGTCGGCATCACCGACCACGCTCAAGCCGAACTCACTGACATCGTTTTTGCCGAGCCTCCAGCAATTGGAAAATCCGTTAAAGCCGGGGATGTCGCTGCTGTCGTCGAATCCGTGAAAGCCGCCAGCGACATCTACGCTCCGATCTCCGGCGAGGTTGTCGAACGCAACGAGGCCATCGAAGCTGATCCATCCCTGCTCAACACCGACCCATTCGGTGCCGGCTGGATTTTCAAAATCCGCATCGCTGACGCCGCCGAACTCGCCGACCTCAAAGACGCTGCCGCCTACAGACAGCAGATCGGGGCATGACCATTGCGGAGTTCGAGGATTTTCTCGATGCAACCAAGCACATGACGGCCGTCCAACGCGCCGAGGCTTACGGCATCGATATTTCCTTGATCGACGAAAACCTCCGACTCACGCCCACCCAAAAAATCCGGCAAAACGATATCGCCCTGAACCAGGCGGAAGCCCTCCAAGCAGCCCTGAATCAAACCCGTGCCAAATCTGGAATCCATCGCTTGCCGACTCGTTGAGTCTAAGGTGGAGTTTGTGCTCTGCGGCGGGTTGGCCGCCTTTCTTCAGGGGTCCTCGATTCTGACGAGAGATGTCGATGTCGTTTGCGATATGGGCAGCGCAAACATCCGACGCCTTTTCGAGGCTGTTAAAGATTTGCATCCCTATCACCGTATGACGCCCGGGAGAATTCCTTTCACGCTGGAGCAAATCACCCCCCAGCCATTTCAGAATCTTTACCTTGCCACCGACTGGGGGCAGCTCGACTGCCTTGGAAATGTCAAAGGCATCGGCGGATACGGCGAATGCCTCAAGTGGAGCGAGCCCATCGAAATGGCAGGTTTTACCATGATGACGCTCACTCTGGAGGGCATACTCATCGCAAAACGCGCTATGGGAAGACCCCGAGATTTACAGGCCGTTTTCGAACTTGAAGCTGCCCGCGAAAGAAAAATCAACCAACACTGATCGCCAATCGTTACTATTTTTCACATGACCGCATTCGCCAACCGCCATATCGGCCCCTCATCCACTGAAATCGAAACCATGTGCGCCGCGATTGGCACGCCGTCGCTGGATGCGCTGATCGATGAGACCGTGCCTTCTGCGATTCGCTTGCAGCGTGATTTGAACCTCCCCGTCGCACGCTCGGAGGAGGAGGCTTTGGCTGAACTGAAGGCAATCATGGCGGAGAATCAAATCGCCACGAACCACATCGGCATGGGCATCTACGGCACCCACACGCCTGCGGTCATTCGTCGAAACATCCTTGAAAATCCGGGTTGGTATACCGCTTACACGCCCTATCAAGCCGAGATCGCCCAAGGTCGCCTCGAGGCACTCCTGAATTTCCAAACGATGGTCTGCGACCTGACCGGGATGCAAATTTCCAACGCCTCCCTGCTCGACGAATCCACCGCTGCTGCAGAAGCCATGGCTCTGTGCCAAGATATCAAAGGTGGTGACGCAATCTTCGTGGCGGACCATGTCCATCCACAGACTCTCGCCGTTCTACAAACCCGCGCGGAGCCCCTTGGTATAAGGATTCTGACCGGTTCCGCCGAGGAAGGCCCACAAGAGCCTGTTTTTGCTGCCCTCTTCCAATATCCCGCTACCGATGGCTCGATCTGCGATCTGGAAAAACTCGTAGCATGCACTCATGCATCGGGCGCGCTGGCGGTTGTAGCCACAGATCTGCTTGCACTTACGCTTCTCAAACCGCCCGGCGAATGCGGGGCGGATGTCGTCATCGGATCGAGCCAGCGCTTTGGTGTGGCTCCTGGATTCGGTGGTCCACACGCTGCCTTCCTAGCCACGCGCGACGAACACAAACGCCGCCTTCCTGGTCGTCTTGTGGGTGTTTCCAAGGACGCCGCCGGCAATCCCGCCCTGCGCCTCACGCTCCAGACCCGTGAGCAGCATATCCGCCGCGACAAGGCGACCAGCAACATCTGCACCGCACAAGTTTTACTCGCCGTGATGGCTTCGATGTATGCCGTTTACCACGGCCCCGAGGGTCTGCGCGCCATCGCTGGGCGTGTGCATCGCCATGCTGCCAACCTCGCCGAGTCGCTCAAAAAGGCAGGCCACACCGTGCATCACGCCGCATTCTTTGACACGGTCAGCGTCACACCAAAAAACGAATCCGCCACCGCACTGGTCGCCCGCGCCGCAAGCGAGGGAATCAATCTCCGCTTGCTCAATCAATCCACGGTCGCCATTTCGCTCGACGAAACGACGACCAGCATCGAGCCGCTCCTGAAAATTTTTGGATCTGCCTTTGCGGAATCTCCCGCCGAAACACCCCGCCGCACCTCTTCATTCCTCACGCATCCGGTTTTCAATACCTACCACACGGAAAGCGAGATGCTCCGCTACATCCGTCGCTTGGATGCGAAGGATCTCTCGCTCACCACATCGATGATCCCTCTCGGATCGTGCACGATGAAACTCAACGCGACCTCCGAGATGCTTCCGGTGACCTGGGATTCAGTCTCTGCCCTTCATCCCTGCGCCCCTGTGGATCAATCGCTCGGTTACCAAAAAATGGCGCTTCAGCTTGAGGAATGGCTCTCCGAGATCACGGGATTCGCCGCCGTTTCGCTCCAACCGAATGCCGGATCGCAAGGCGAATATGCCGGTCTTTTGGCCATTCGTGCCTATCACCAATCGCGAGGCGACGCCCACCGCACAGCCTGCCTCATCCCGACCTCTGCGCACGGCACCAACCCCGCCAGTGCAGTAATGGTCGGAATGCAGGTCGTTCCTGTCGCCTGCGACGCCAGCGGCAACATTGATCTTGCTGACCTCCGTGCGAAAGCTGATCTCCATCGCGAAAACCTATCTGCGGTCATGGTGACCTATCCCTCGACACATGGTGTTTTCGAAGAGGGCATCCGCGACATTTGCGAAATTATCCACTCCGCTGGCGGCCAGGTTTACATGGACGGCGCCAACATGAACGCTCAGGTCGGTTTGTGCCGTCCGGGTGATTTCGGAGCCGATGTATGCCACCTCAATCTCCACAAAACTTTCTGCATTCCGCATGGTGGTGGTGGTCCCGGCGTAGGTCCCATCGGTGTGGCCACGCACCTTGCCCCCTTCCTGCCCGGCAATCCGCTGAAAAAAGGCAACTCCGTTGGTCCTGTATCTCAGTCGAATCTCGGCAGCGCGAGCATTCTGGTCATTTCCTGGATGTATATCGCGATGATGGGCCCCCGCGCTCTCCGCGATGCCACGGCCGTATCGATCCTCAACGCAAACTACATCGCCGCACGACTCGGCGGGCATTTCCCTATCCTTTACAAAGGCAAATCTGGTCGCGTCGCGCATGAGTGCATTCTTGATCTGCGCGAATGGAAACAACGCGCCGGCATCGAAGTCGAAGATGTTGCCAAGCGCCTCATAGATTTTGGATTCCACGCCCCCACAATGAGCTGGCCGGTCGCCGGAACCCTCATGGTCGAGCCTACCGAGAGCGAGTCCAAGGCGGAAATCGACCGCTTCTGCGACGCCATGCTCACGATCCACGTCGAACTTGTTGCTGTCGAATCCGGCAAGCTCGACCGCGCCAACAACCCGCTTAAAAACGCCCCGCACACGGCTGCGTGCGTCACCAGCGACGAGTGGATGCGCCCGTATCCGCGCTCTCAAGCCGCTTGGCCCGCGCCATGGCTCCGCCAGCATAAATTTTGGCCCAGCGTCGCACGCATCGACAATGTCCACGGCGACCGCCATGTGTTCTGCAGCTGTCCGCCGCTTCTCGAAAGCTGAGCCGGCTGAGAGCGGCTTGGATCATCTGATCGACAGTGTGTGAGCGGAAATCCAGGAACTTTTCACATAACCAAATCGTTGTATCGTGAGCGATCGTTGTAGTTTCAAAGCTCACTGTGTCACGGTAACGCTCACTCAAGCGCAATTTTTTCATGGGTTCGAATTTTCGAGTTGGTAAAGTGTCCCCATGCCAGCCGGGTTTAACGAAATTATTGCAAACATCTCTCTTCCCACCTCAGCCGCACTCGTCGAGGCGCTGCCGGTCATTGTTTCGCTGATCATTATCGAGGGTCTGCTCAGCGTGGACAATGCCCTCGCGATTGCTGCGATGGCGAACCACCTGCCGGGTCGCCAGAAGTATCTCGCGCTCAAATTCGGTATTATCGGTGCATATTTCTTTCGCGGCCTCTGCCTCGCCTTCGCCGCATGGATCATCGAAAATCCATGGCTCAAAATTTGTGGCGCGGCTTATCTGGTTTACCTCATGTGCGACCACTTCCATGGCTCTGAGGACACAAAAAGTGCGGAACCCTCTAAAATGGCACAGCGTGGGTTCTTCGGGACGATTGCGGCCATCGAGATCATGGATCTCAGCCTGAGCGTGGATAATGTGGTCGCAGCTGTCGCAATGAGCCCAAAACTTTGGGTTGTATGCACCGGTGTCTTCATCGGGATTCTTGCACTCCGGTTTGTGGCAGGCGCCTGCATCCGGCTCATCGAAAAATTTCCCATCCTTGAGCACACGGCGTTTATTCTGGTGGGCTATGTTGGATTCATCCTCGTTTACGAATTGCTCAGTGATCCGCACTCCGGCATCCAAATTCTACCTGGACCAGTGCATGTGACGACATGGCAGAAATTCATCGGCATCGTGTTGATCATCGGCGTTTCGATTTCCTACATGAGGAGCGCTCTCTTTCGTGATGCCATGCGACCGTTGCTCTGTCTCCTCCGAATTCCCATGAACGCCCTTGCCGCACTGGTCGGCGTTGTTTTGAAGATTTTGTTTTTCCCATTTCGTAGCCTTGCGAGGCTCGTGAGGTCAGCTTGAGGGGCCGCGGATTTGCCATCGCTCCCGCATGGCGGATGTTTTGTGCAGACACCAAGCATCCGAATGAGAGAGTTTGTTCCGAAGATTCCAAAAAAGAGGCTCGAGGCCGTTGCGACTGCGGCATTCGCAGTCTTGATGCTTCTTTTTGCGGCGGACAGTTGGTTTTCCCACATGACCAGCAGAAATCTCCTCGATTCGATCGTCTGGGTTGATCTGAAACACGGTCAGCTTGATCTGGCGATAGATGTCCAGTTCGAACTCAGGGAGGCTGAATCGGCACTGCGCAGCTATGTCATAACGGGCAATTCTGCGAAGCGTGATGAATATCTCAAAAAGTCTGCCGCAATCATGGACGAGCGTTTTGCGAATCTGATTGGAACGGCTGCCGGTGATGAGCAAATGCTCCATACGCTCGATCGGATCGGCGGTCTGATTCATCGTTGGTTGGATCTATTGAATGAGTCCCACATGGCTTATGAAACCGGTTCGGGTGGGCAGAACCCGATTCATCGCAAGGGCGATCTGGTCATGCAGCAAATCACGGCGGCATTTCAGGAGTTCGTGGCCGACCAGCATCAACTCCTGCAGGCCCGTATTCTGGAGCGAAAACATGAATCCGATCGGCTGATGTATGCGATGCTGGCAAGTGGTGTGCTGGCGGTAGCCATTGCTGTGCTTGCCCTGACGGTGATTCTTCGCGGCCTCTACAGACACCGCGAAGCCGAGGAAAAAAGCCGAGCCAGCTTGGAGGAGAAGGAGAATCTTTTAAAAGAGATTCACCACCGGGTGAAAAACAACCTTCAGATTATTTCCAGCCTGCTTCTACTACAGGCATCGAAATTGAAGGATGCCGAGGCGGCAGAGATTTTTTCCGAGTGTCGCGAGAGAATCCAATTCATGGCCCGCCTCCACGAGCAACTTTACACTTCGGGAAATCTTCAGCGGATCGAATTTGGAAAGAACCTCGCCGAAATCGCCGAGGCGCTTTTGCATTCCCACTCGCCAGCAGGGTGCCAACTGACGCTAGAGAAGAATATCGATCCGCTGGAGCTTGATGTGGACACCTCGCAGGTGCTCGGCTTGCTCGCCACGGAGCTGCTATTGAATTCTCTCAAACATGGGTTCAAAGGCCTTAAAATAGGAACCATTCGCCTGGAACTGCACGGAGGAGCGAAAAATACCATGGTCGTCAGCGATAACGGAGTCGGCCTCCCAGCTAATTTCGACAGCCTGAAAAGCGGTCGCATGGGTATGAATCTCGCGCATGCGCTGGCCAGGCAGATTCGTGGCGAAGCAAACTTTTCTAACAATCCTGGAGGAGGAACTCGCGTGGTGGTGGGGTTTTCCCTTGAGCCCACCTTGAAAAGCACTCCCGTAGGACGAAATTCCTAATATGGAACCGACACGCATTTTGATCGCCGAAGACGAGGCGATCACCGCTACCGCACTGAAAAGCGAACTCGTCTCGCTTGGCTACGAGGTGGTGGGGATTACGGATACCGCCGAGGATGTGGTCCGTGCTGCAGGGGAATTACGGCCGGATGTCGTCTTCATGGACATAACTCTGAAAGGCGTGCTCGACGGCATCACCGCCGCCGTGGCGATTCGAGGGCGGACTGGTGCGCCGGTTGTTTTTCTCACCGCGCACGCAGATGAAAAAACGATGAAGCGCTCGGTTTTTGCAGGGCCTTTTGAATACATCTTGAAACCATTCACCCGAAAAGAGCTTCAATCCGCCGTGGAGGCTTCACTCCAGAAGCGCCAAGTGGAACTTCAGGGCAGAACGATGCTGCCGCGCTAAAAGTTAACCCCGGTCTCGCTTTTGCGGGGACGATCACCAAGCATTCCCGAAATGGCAATCGATCCGGTCTGTGGCATGGAGGTGGACGAATCCACCGGACTTCGCGGCGAGCGCGGAGGAGAGGTGTTCTACTTTTGTTGCGATCATTGTCGGCAAAAGTTTTTGAATCCTCCGGCTGAGGAAAAGCCCGTCCCTCAAAATGCCATTTACACGTGTCCGATGCATCCGGAGGTCAGGCAGGAACATCCTGGCGACTGCCTAAAGTGCGGCATGGCACTCGAGCCACTCGATGCGACTGGGGAGGATTCCGGGAGCGGGGAACTGGACGATATGACGCGGCGCTTCATGGTCTCCGTCCTCTTTGGGTTACCTGTGTTTGTTTTGGCGATGGCACACCTCGTTCCAGCAACGGCAGCCTTCGGTGATAGCGACATGTCGCGCTGGCTACAGTTCCTCTTGGCTTTGCCTGTGGTGTGCTGGTGTGGCTTGCCGTTTTTTCTCCGTGGGTGGCGCTCGGTTTCAAGTGGGCATTGGAATATGTTCACTCTCATTTCACTTGGAGTGGGTGCGGCGTTTCTCATGAGCGTCGCGGCCATGCTGGTTCCGGATTTGTTTCCTCACGCGTTGCGGCATAGCGGGAAGGTGCCTGTTTACTTCGAATCTGCCGCTGTGATCATTGCCCTTGTCCTCCTCGGTCAGGTTCTCGAGCTGCGTGCACGCGGCAGGACGGGAGGCGCGATTCGAGCCCTGTTGAATCTCGCCCCGCCCGTTGCGCGTAAGCTCACGGATGCCGGGGATTGTGAAATTCCCCTTGCGCAGGTTCAGGCAGGCGACCGGTTGCGCGTGGTGCCGGGTGGAAGCGTGCCGGTGGATGGTGTGCTCATCGAAGGGCATTCAAGCATCGATGAGTCGATGATCACTGGCGAGTCGCTGCCGATTGAAAAAAACACGGGCGACAAGGTTTCTGCAGGCACTTTAAACGGCTCAGGGACATTCGCCATGCGTGCGGAGCGAGTTGGCTCCAGCACCCTGCTCGGCCGTATTGTGCAAATGGTCGCTGATGCGCAGCGCACACGGGCCCCGATTCAGGCTCTTGCCGACAAGCTGGCCGGAATTTTCGTTCCAGTCGTCCTGGCGGTTTCGATTCTCACATTCATTGCGTGGCTCGGGTTTGGCCCGGAGCCCAGACTCGCGCATGCCATCGTGAATGCCGTGGCCGTCTTGATCATTGCCTGCCCTTGTGCCCTCGGCCTCGCCACGCCAATGTCCATTATGGTCGCGGTTGGTTGCGGTGCCCGCGAGGGCGTGCTGGTGAAGGATGCCGCTACGCTTCAAGAGTTGGAAAAAGTGACGATGCTGGTGGTGGATAAAACCGGCACTCTCACCGAGGGACGCCCCCAGATTGTGGACACAATCCCAGTGGATGGCATGGATGCAAAAGAAGTGCTCCAGCTTGCGGCATCACTCGAGCAAAGCAGCGAGCATCCGCTTGCGGATGCCGTTGTGCGAGGAGCGAAGAATTTGGATCTTCTACCAACCACCAACTTCCGCGCTGTGGCTGGCGGCGGCGTGCTCGGGGATGTTGCGGGTCGCAAGATTGTGGTCGGAAAGGCGGAGTTTTTGCGGAGTGAAAAAATCACGGGCCTCGCCCATCTCGAAACTCTGGCGATCAAGCTCCAAGAGGACGGCAAATCGGTTCTCTTTATCGCTGGCGACGGAATGGCCTATGGATTGATCGCTGTGTTCGATCCGATCAAAGCGACAAGCGCCGCTGCGTTAGCGGATCTCCATGCGCTGGGCCTAAAAATCACAATGCTCACGGGTGACAACGAACGCACGGCTGCCGCTGTCGCTCTGCAACTCGGGCTGGATTCTTTCGAGTCGGGCATCGAACCCCTCGCCAAGGCGGCTTTCATCAAAAAACTTCGCGCCAACGGGGAATGTGTGGCCATGGCGGGTGATGGCATCAATGACGCTCCCGCGCTCAGCGAGGCCCATGTTGGGATTGCCATGGGAAATGGAACTGATGTCGCCATCCAAAGTTCCGGCATCACTCTCGTGAAAGGCGACCTTCTTGGCATCGTCCGAGCCATCCGCCTGAGTCGCGTAACGATGCGGAATATTCGTCAGAATCTCTTCTTTGCCTTTCTCTACAACGCGCTGGGAATCCCCATAGCGGCAGGTCTGCTTTATCCTTTTTTCGGTCTCTTACTCAGTCCCATTCTGGCCGGTGCCGCCATGAGCATGAGCTCCGTATGTGTCATTGCCAATGCCCTGAGACTCGAACGCGCCAAGGGGAATGCTTGATCGCCAAGAAAAATCGCAAAAATTTCAACGAAAGTATTGACTCCTCACAAAGTTTCCCTAATTTCAGACGTCCATCTTATGTCTAGAAAGTGCAGCATCACTGGGGCCAAGCCCGTTCGCGGATCCAAAATCCATCGTCGCGGTCTCGCGAAGAAAAAAGGCGGTATCGGCATGCACGTCACAGCCGTCACCCCTCGCTACTTCCAGCCAAATCTCAAAACCAAACGCGTCTGGGTTCCCGAACTCAAAAAGTTTGTGACCGTCAAAGCCACCGCGCGTGCCTTCAAGACGCTCTCGAAAAACGGGGCCTACAAAACCTTGGCTGCTGCCGGATTGGTCAAATAATCCGCGCCTTCTGCGTTTTTCATCTTCTCTCCGTGAGGCACATCCTTACGGAGAGGTTTCTTTTTTAGGAAGCATGTTTCCGGAATTCGCATGATGGCAGGTGACAAATCCTCACTACCCGTGCCATCTTCTGTCATGCCTTTGCTGGAGGTTCAAAATCTACGAACTTGGTTTCCCGTGCTGGGAGGCGTGATGCGACGCAAGGTCGGCGATATCCGGGCAGTGGATGACGTCTCATTTACCATCGAGCCTGGTTGCACGGTCGGCTTGGTCGGTGAGAGCGGGAGTGGAAAAACCACGGTCGGCCGCACGATTCTCAAACTCATCCCCTCGACATCGGGTCGTGTTCTCTACAAGGGGAGCGATATTTTGCCCCTGTCGGAACGGGAATTCCGTCCGCTGCGCCGCGAGATGCAGATGATTTTTCAGGATCCCTTCGGATCGTTGAACCCACGCTTCACGATTGGCGAGATCGTCGGAGAGGCGCTGGAAATCCATTTTCCGAAAATGAACCGTTCCGACCGTGCCTCTCGTGTGGCCGATCTTCTGGGCTTGGTCGGCCTCAAGGCCGATATGATGCGGCGGTATCCGCACGAGTTCAGCGGCGGGCAGCGCCAGCGCATCGGCATCGCCAGAGCGCTCGCGGTGGAACCCCGCTTCATCGTCTGCGACGAACCGGTGAGCGCGCTGGATGTGAGCGTGCAGGCTCAGATCGTGAATCTGCTGCAGGATCTTCAGGAGCAGTTCGGCATCGCCTACTTGTTCATCGCACACGACCTCGCCGTGGTGGAACACATCAGCGACCATGTGCTCGTCATGCACCATGGTAAAATTGTGGAGTCCGCCAGCGCCGAAGCGATCTACAACGATCCTCAAAACGAATACACGAAGACCCTTCTCTCCGCTGTGCCTTCCATTGCCTGATGCATCCCCTGCTCCGACATTTCCTGCGAATGAACTGGCCGCTCTTCGGCCTGATGATGGGTCTCTTGGCTTACGGGATTTATGCCATCCACAGCGCGACATGGATGAGGGATCAAGATTTCGCCAAGTCTCAGCTCATCTGGATCGTGATTTGTATGCCCATGTTTTTTATCGTGTCCCTCATCGATTACCGCTGGGTGAGATTCGGCGCCATCCCCCTCTATGTGGCGAGTATTCTTGGCCTCGTGGCCACCATGTTCATCGGGGAAAAACGCTACGGAGCCCGTAGCTGGCTCGATCTCGGCCCCATGAGCTTCCAGCCTTCGCAGCTAGCGATCATCGCAGGCATTCTCACTCTCAGCCTCTTTCTCTCAAATACACGGGCCATGCCGGCCTTCTTGCGCATCCTCTGCTGCGGAGCCATCGTTGGCGCGCCTTGGTTGATGATCCTCATCCAGCCGGACCTCGGATCCTGCATCGTGTGGGTGCCGGTTCTACTGGCGATGATGTTTGTCGGGCACATCCCCAAACGCTGGCTGATTCTCATGCTCGTTATAGGGTTGGCGCTCATTCCCCTAGTGGTTCATTTCGGCCTCAAACCTTACCAATACTCGCGCATCACAACATTTCTCGATCCCGAAGCCGACCCGCTCGGGGATGGCTGGAACATCACCCAATCCCTCGTCGCGATTGGTTCCGGCGGGTGGGCGGGAAAGGGCTACAAATCGCCGAATTCCCTCAACGCCCTGGGCTTTCTGCCGCACACGATTGTTCATAACGATTTCATCTTCTCCGTTATGGGCGAGCAGCATGGATTTCTGGGTGCTGTCCTGCTTGTTTCCGCACTGGCACTGCTTTTCCTGATCATGCTGGGTATAGCCATCAATGCGGAGGACGACCTCGGGCGCCTGCTCGCCGTGGGAATAACGATGCTGCTCTTCACTCACACTTTCATGAATCTCGGCATGACCATATCCATTACGCCCATTACTGGTCTGCCCCTGCCGCTGATCAGCTATGGTGGATCCTTCGTCATGATCACGCTTCTGAGTTTTGCCATCCTTCAAAGCATCTGGATCTACCGCCGCTCTCCGCGATGAGTGGGCGAGGGATTTGATTGTCGCTGGAATGGGAAATGTTTAATTCTCACAACTGAAAATGAAAAAAATACTCGTGACAGGCGGAGCTGGTTATATCGGCAGCATCTGCGTTGAGGAACTCATCAACCGAGGGTTTGAAGTGTCCGTTTTCGACAACCTCACCGAGGGCCATGCGAAGGCGGTTGATTCCCGAGCGGATTTTTATCAAGGCGATCTCGCCGACCGTTCAGTTCTGCAGCATGCCTTCGGCGAGGTGAAACCCGACGCCGTGATGCACTTTGCTGCCAATGCTCTCGTTGGCGAGTCGATGGAAAATCCATCGAAATATTTTCGCAACAATGTGTCCTCGGGAATCAACCTTCTCGACATGGCAGTGGAGTTCGGGGTTAAAAAATTCGTCTTCTCTTCCACTTGCGCGACATTTGGAATTCCTGAGCGCATGCCGATCGACGAGTCGCTGCCTCAGCGTCCGATCAATCCCTATGGCGAGTCGAAGCTCATGTTCGAGACGATCCTTCGTTGGTATCGCGAAATCCATAAGCTCTCTTTCGTCGCCCTGCGTTATTTCAACGCGGCCGGCGCTTCCGAAAAGTTCGGCGAAGACCATCGCATCGAGACGCACCTCATTCCTAACATTCTCAAGGTTGCCCTCGGCCAGCGCGAGTCGGTGGATATTTTTGGCACCGATTACCCAACGCCGGACGGCACCTGTATCCGCGACTACATTCATATTCTGGATCTCGCCGAGGCCCACATTCTTGCGGTGCAGTCTGAGAAAAGTGATTTCTACAATCTGGGCACTGGCGGAGGAACTTCGGTGCGCGAGGTGATTGAAAACTGCAAAAAAATCACCGGTTGCGATATCAAGGCTGTCGAAAAGCCCCGCCGTGCTGGCGACCCGCCACGTCTCATCGCCGCTTCGGAAAAAATCCGCGCTGAACTCGGCTGGACCCCACGCTTCCAAAACATCGTGCCCATCGTGGAAAGTGCCTGGGCTTGGCATGTGAAACACCCGAATGGCTACGGCGACTAACTCCGCCCTTGATATCAACGAAGTGGATATTTAGTGTCGCGCCTCCAATGAGGAAGTTCCTTCTCAGTCTGTTTCTGCTGGCTGCGCTTACCCCCGTTCGTGCCCAGTTCGCCAGTTTCGGCGACTCGCCTGTGGAAATCACAGCGGATGGCAATACGCGCTTCGACCAAGGCGTGGCCATCGCGGAGGACAATGTCCAGATCCACTACGGGAAATATAGCATCTTCTGTGACTATGCGGAATACAACCCCGACACCCGCGATGTGCTACTGGTCGGGAACATCCGCGTTTACACTCCCGATCAGGTGCTCAGCGGCCAGCGCGCCTTGTTCAACCTCGAGAGCAAGCAAATGCGGGCACTTGAGTTCTCCGGTGCACAATACCCGATGTTTTTTCGGGCTTTCAATTTTCGCGCAGTTTCACCCAAAGAATTCCGGATTCGAGATGCCTCGATGACCACGCACGACTCGTCGCAGCCGGATTTTCACGTTCGGCCCCGGTCGATGCGATTCTACCCTGACAGTCGCGTTATTCTCACAAATTCGACGCTTTATGTTGGGCAGACGCCAATCTTTTGGTTCCCCTACCTCTACGCGAATCTCGACAGCAGCGGCTTCGAGTTCCTTCCCGGCTACGACTCACGCTGGGGCGCTTATTTGCTCCTCGGCTATGGATTTCCCATTGTGCCAGGGGTTAATGGTAAGGTTCGCTTCGAGGAGCGAACTGAGTTTGGACCCTCTGCTGGACTCGACCTCGACATGAAATATGGTCCGTCCAATCGCAACTTCGGTAAGCTTCGCAGCGACTATGTTTTTGAGACGAAGGATGTGACTTCCGTCCAAGCTCCCGGCGAGCCCGCGGAAACAAAAACCACGAACCGCTACCGCGTCGCCTTTCAGCAACGGCTTTTCCTCGCCGACGATATATACGGAACGGCTGATATCAATGTGCTGAGCGATGTGGATTTTCTGGAGGACTTCTACCGCAGGGAATTCGCGACCGATCCGCAACCGGACAATTCCCTCTCGCTGACAAAATGGGATGAAGTTTATACGCTCACGCTCCTCGGCCGCTGGCAGGTGAACGATTTCCAAGATGTGACCGAACGCAAGCCCGAGTTTGTTTTTGATTTTAAGCAGCAGCCCTTCTTTGGCCTTCCAGTTCAGTATGACGGCGAGACAGGCGTGGCCTCGCTGCGGCGTGCGTTTTCCAACAACCCTTCTTTCGGAGAAACCGAATTCCCCGACTACTCGGCCACGCGCTTCGATACTTTCCATCAATGGTCGCTCCCTTCGAAATTGCTCGGATGGCTGAATGTGACCCCGAAAGTTGGTATCCGAGGAACCTACTACAGTCAGAGCGGGTCATTCGTGGCACCTGCAACTGGCAATACGGCGATTGATCCCATCACGGGCGAAGTCACCACCCTGGAGCAAACCGACAACAACAACCCTCTCAACAATCCTTCGCCAACACTGGAAACCAAGGGAGGCGTCTTCCGCCCCATTGCCAATTACGGTCTCACTGTTTCCACAAAGTTTTCTCGTGCCTTCGAGCAGTTACAAAGCCGCTGGCTTGGTCTTGATGGTTTGCGGCATGTCGTTGAGCCCTATGTGAACTACTCAGGCGTTTACAACATGGGCGAGAGCCCTGATAATATCTACCAGTTCGACCGCGTTGTTCAGTCCACCCAGCTCCTGCCGATCGACTTTCCGCAATTCACCGCCATCGACTCGCTCGATACTTGGAATATTACGCGTCTTGGCGTCGGGCAACGCCTGCAGACCCGGCGCAACAACACCACCTATCAGTGGTTTTCGCTCAATTCATTCGTTGATGTGAATTTTGATAATCCTTACTCGGATGCGCCGATCTCGAACTTCTTCAATGTCGTTCAATTCAATCCCGTTCCTTGGAGCACCCTTTCCGTGGCCTCGCAGCTTCCGATGGTCACCGAAGGTTTTACCGAAGTGAATACCAACCTGAGCTTCATGCCAGCACGTGATTTCCGCTTCTCGGTCGGTCACCGCTATATCGATGGAAATCCCAACTTCACCGACAACAGCCAAGTCGATTTTTACGCCTACTGGCGCATCAATGACAACTGGAGCGTAAGCCTGTATGAGCAATACGAATTCGTCTCTCAGGTCATGCAATACCAGCGCTATTTCATCAACCGTGACCTCACCAGCTGGGTGGCCTCCATCGGTGCCGAGGTTCGCGACAACGAGGGTGGTGATCAGGAATTTGGCTTGCTCTTCATGATGACGCTCAAGGATGCGCCGCAGATCAGCCTGCCTTTTAACTTCAGCCCTCGCCCCACGGACCAGCCGGCTGGCGCGGTCAATTAACTTTCAATACATCAACAAACAACACATGAAACTCTGCATTATTGGTTCAGGATACGTCGGATTGGTCTCAGGTGCCTGCTTCGCTGAGGTCGGCCACACGGTCACTTGCGTGGACAACAACGAGAAAAAAGTCCAGCAACTGCTCGCCGGAAAAGTTCCAATCTATGAGCCTGGCCTTGAAGAGTTAATTCATCGCAATGTGGCTGCGAAGCGTCTCCATTTCACCACAAGCACCGAGGAGGGCGTGGATAACTCCGATGTCGTGTTCATCGCCGTTCCCACACCGCCACAAGCTGATGGCAGCGTTGATTTGTCCTACATTGAAAAGGTCGCCCGCGAGATCGCCGCAGTCCTCAAGCAGGGCCAATACCGCGTGATCGTGGACAAGAGCACTGTCCCGGTCAAAACAGGCGAGAAGGTCGCCGACACGATCCGCCGTTACAACAAAACTGGAGCCGAGTTTGATGTAGTGAGCAATCCCGAGTTCCTACGCGAAGGCTGCGCCGTGCCCGATCTCATGAAGCCAGACCGCATCGTTATCGGCGGCAACAGCGAGCGAGCTGTCGCTCTCATGCAGAAAATTTATGAGCCATTCATGGCGCCCGTTCTCGTTACGGACATCAACTCCGCCGAGTTGATCAAACATGCCGCAAACTCCTTCCTCGCCCTCAAAATCTCCTACATCAACGCCGTGGCTCGCATTTGCGAAGCCAGTGGAGCAGATGTCGAAAAGGTTGCCGACGGCATTGGCATGGACCGCCGCATCGGTCGCAATTTCCTGAATGCCGGCATTGGCTATGGTGGATCCTGCTTCCCAAAGGATATCGCCGCTTTCATCGCCATCAGCGAAGATCTAGGCGTCCCGTTCACGCTCCTCAAAGAGGTCGAAAAAATCAACTTCAGCCAGCGCGAGCGCTTCCTCGACAAGATTCGCGAAGCCCTCTGGGTTCTAAAGGATAAAAAAATCGCCGTCTGGGGACTTACCTTCAAGCCGGACACCGACGATGTGCGCTCCTCTGTTGCGATCGATGTCGTGCGCGACCTGGTATCAGAGGGAGCCGAAGTCACCGTTTACGATCCGAAGGGCACCGAGAAGGCTCTTGAGTTCAAACTCATCGACGGAGCACGCGTGGCGAATTCGCCGCTCGAAGCCGCGAACGGAGCCGAGGCACTCATTATCGCAACCGAGTGGAAAGAATTCACCACGGTCGATCTATCCGAGCTCCGCAAGGTCATGCACACGCCGCTCATCTTTGACGGTCGCAATATCCTTGCTCCGGAGACTGTTCGCGCTGCCGGCTTCCGCTACACCAGCATCGGACGTAGCTAGAAAGAGCCGTCCAGAAACTTTTCCAGCTTGGAGCGCAACTCCTCGCGGGCACGAAAGAGCAGGCTTTTTACGGAGGGAATCGTCGTTTCCAAAATGGCAGCGATTTCCTCATAGGCCATCTCTTCATAGCGGCGGAGAATCAGTGCCAAGCGTTGCTGCTCGGGCAATGAGGCAATCGCCATCTCGATGGCGTCCTGCAATTCCTTTTCCTGAAGCTTGTGCCCAGGTTCCACAGAACCGACATCGTGAATTTCGCGCGGCGTTCCATCTTCTTGCTCCATCGGGAGAAGCCTCGCTCGACTGCGCCGCCGCGTTTCGTTGAAGACCAGATTGCGGGTGATCGTCAGCAACCATGTCGTAAACTTCGCGGTGGCCGTGTAACGTGGAGCAGCCTGCCAGACGCGGATGAAGACCTGCTGTGCTAAATCCTCGGCTGCACCGGCATCCCCGAGCATTTTGGCAATCGTGCCGATAACCAGCGATTGATACCTCTCGATCAACTCCTCAAAAGAGCGTTCATCACCCGCTGCTGTGCGCTGCATGAGCTCGGCATCATCGGGCGGCATCACACAAGATGTCCGCATTCTGTGAGCAGTCGCGCACGGAAGATCTGGAAGGATTCGCCAAACTCGCTGCGGATCCACTCTTCGATCCCCTGAGCCGAATCTCGGAGAATGGCAAAAATCGTCGATCCCGAGCCAGACATCATGGCGGCGGAAACACCCGGATGCTTTCGCAGGGCCGACTTCAGCACGGGCAGAAGGAGATATTTGGAATACACAGGGGCCTCAAGGTCGTTCATCAAAGGAATGGAACCATGAAACTGCTGAAAAGTTGCTAAGGGTTTTTCCGAGTTGGCCCAAGCTTGATACGCCCACGGGGTGGGAATCGGAAAAGGCGGCTTCACTAGGAGGATGTCCGCCGGAGGCAATTCCTCGAAAGGTTCGATGATTTCTCCCCGGCCACGGCAGATGGCTGGTTGGCTGCGAATGAAAAACGGGATGTCCGATCCCATTGTTGCCGCAATGCGCTCGAGTTCTTCCGTCGGCATTCTTGCCGCGAGCAGACGATCGAGCGCTACAAGCACCGCCGCTGCATCGCTGCTGCCACCACCAAGCCCGGCTCCATGGGGGATATTTTTTTCAATTTGGATATCGACGCCGAACTTCAGTCCGCTGTGCTTGGCAAAAGCCGCCGCTGCGCGGTGGGCGAGGTTTGAGGCATCGGAGGGCACGCTCGGATCGGTGCACGTGAGGCGAATGCTCTGGTCTTTCCGTAGGCTGATCTCCAGCCGATCAGCTAGAGTGATCGGCGCCATGAGAGTTTCGATCTCATGGAATACATCATCGCGTCGTCCCAGCACTCGGAGCGTGAGGTTGACTTTGGCTGTGGCGTCAATTGTCATGCGTGTCTAACTATCCGCGAATGACCGCATCCGCCAAAGAAAAAATCATCGTTGCCGTGGACGCGCCCGACGCATCTTCCGCTCTCCGCCTCGTCGAACCCCTCGCCAGCGAAGGCTGCCTTTTCAAAATCGGCCTCCAGCTTTTCACCGCCGAAGGGCCCTCGATTGTCTCGAAGCTTCAATCCACCGGCGCGCGGATTTTTCTCGATCTCAAATTTCACGATATTCCCAATACCGCCCGCGAGGCCGTGCATTCTGCCGTTCGCCTAGGAGTGGACATGACAACCATTCATCTCTGCGGCGGTCCGCAGATGGTTTCCGAGTCGGTTGCGGCGGCAAAAGAATCAAAAACGCTCGTCCTCGGCGTGAGTGTGCTCACCAGTATGGATGACGAGGCCCTGCGCGCTGTCGGCGTGCCACATAGCCCAGAGGAGCAGGTCCTCCACCTTGCGGAAATGGGTCTGCAATGCGGCCTGCGCGGTATCGTGGCAAGCCCACGCGAAATCCGCCCGCTGCGAGAAAAGTTCGGTAGCAGTCTCGTCATTGTCACTCCCGGCGTGCGCCCCGCAGGAAGCGACGTCGGCGACCAAAAGCGTATCATGACACCAGGCGATGCCGTGCGCGCTGGAGCGGACTATCTGGTCATTGGACGCCCGATCACCGGCGCTCCATCTCCTCTGGAGTCGCTTCGCGCTATTGCCTCCGAAATGCAGGCAGCACTCTGAGGGCTCAAGGTTGCTTGGAATGGCTGAAATGAACGCGGTGTAAAATCCGGTGCACGACCGGCGTGGCGAGAAGACCGACAGTCACCACCACTACAAGCGTCCCGAAGAGACAGTAGAGGGAGGAGAAAATCTTCAGCGTATTTGAGGAGTTGCGCTCGGTGTAGAGCGGTCCAGCGCCGCTCAGCAACATGCAACTCTCAAGAAAGGCATCCACCCCGTTGAGTTTGCCAATCAGCATGTAGCCGGCCATTCCTACGCACAGCGCAAAAAAAACCAGCATCAGGCCCAGCAGAAATTGCTGAAAAACCCGGCCAATAAAAACCCGTCCAGAGGCGAGGGGTTCCGTATGGTGTTCCCAGAAAGTCATCTCTTTCTGTGGCTCTGTTTCGGCCTCCCGTCAAATGACTGCTCAATCGAGCATCCGGAAGGTGTCGGATTTCTGGATGCTGCGGATGAATGCCGCCGCAAGCTTTGCTGCATTTTTGGCATCCTCGAGCGAGATCATTTCCACAGGTGAGTGCATGTAGCGGAGTGGGATCGAGATCAAACCGCACGCAACACCATCGCGGCTCGTGTAGATCACATCGGCATCTGTGCTTGTGCTGCGCGATACGGCTTCGTGCTGGAGCGGGATTTTGTTCTTCTCGGCGACTTCGATGAGGCGCTGCATGACAAGCGGATGGTTTGCCGCCCCATGGGAGATCGTCGGGCCTTTCCCGAGTTCGACAAGACCGTGTTCCTTCACATTGATGCCCGGCGTGTCAGTCGCATGCGTGACATCAAAAACGATCGCTACGGAGGGCCTGATGCGGTGCGCCACCATCTGGGCGCCTCGGCAACCGATCTCCTCCTGCACCGCATTGACCGCATAAGTTGAAGCATTGGGGCGTTTTTTGTCGGAGTGCAAATCAGCCAGAATATTTGCCAGAATGAATCCACCGATCCGGTTGTCCAAAGCCCGCCCGACGATGAGTCCATCGGAAAACTCCATCGCATCATCGACAAAAACCGCCGGCGTTCCGACACGGATGCCGAGCTTTTCTACATCCTTCGCCGAAGATGCCCCGACATCGATGAAGAGTTCTTTCCACTCGGCAGGTTTGTCCTTCGAAGTATCCCGCAAGTGAATCGCCGTATTGCCGATCACGCCCGGCACCACGCCCTTCGATCCAAAAAGCCTGATCCGTCGCGCCGAAGCCAGCGTGCGGTCGGAGCCCCCGATCGGCCCGACGGCGAGAAAGCCCTTGTCATCGATATGCCTGACAATAAATCCTATCTCATCCGCATGTGCCTCCAGCATGATCCTCGGAGCCTTGGCGTCCGACCCCTCCAGCACAGCCCAAGCATTCCCGTGCGGATCCGACTCAACCCGGTCAGCATGCGGAGTCACATTTTTGATCCAAAGCCGCTGACCGTCTTTCTCCCATCCCGAAGGACTGGGCGTGGCAAGAATTTCGAGGAGGTTTTTCGTTTTCATAAAAAATAAGTTCCAAATGCTGTAACAGAATTCCTGTAAGGCCCGCACCCTGTTTCTGTGATGGAAATCCGCCCCCAGCGTCTGTAGCTTGCTCTGCAATGAACCGTCGGGGAAGCCTCTCCAAGCATGAACAAGTAGCCAATCGCGATGCGTGGGGGCGTTGGCTTTGGCCGGCGTTGATAGCTTCCATTTTGCTGCATCTGGTTTTTTGGAATTGGTCGCTCCACTTTCCGGTGGAGCAGCTGAGTGGGGAAGTTTACGAGAAAATTGTCCCACCCGCATTTCAGGTCGAGCGGGTGGATGTCGATCCGCGCGTCTTGGAGCCGGAACGGGAGGATGTGGTCAAAGCCCGTGTCACCCCAGTCACCTTCCAATTGCCCGAGGAGAGCTTTTCCTCGGAGAAGGTTGTTTCCTCGGCCCCGAATGCAAAAAATCCTCCAAGATTGGACACGGCGATCCTCAATGAAAAGCCGGTGCTGGGAGATCCCGTGAATCAGAGCTCGCCGATTTCAAGCTCGCTGCCAACGGCGGTAGACGCACCGCTGGATGACATGCTCAAGGAAATGCCGACGCTGAAAAGCGATCCCCTGGCGTCACTTCCCCAGCCGATTGCCGTTGCTGCGGCCGGGAAAAGCCTTCCTGCCCAGCCCTCGGATGGACGCGGATTCACGAATCTCGATGAGCTTCTCGCCCAGACCGGGCCGCTGACACCCGAGACAGCGCCCATCCTGCTCCCGGGGGATTTGCTTTTTGAATACGACGCCTATCGCCTCCAGCCGGGCGCGATTTCGAGCATGCAAAAGCTCGGTCAGCTTCTTCTCCGCAACCCCCGCTCGCGTTTCCTCATCGAAGGCCACAGTGATTCGTTCGGGCCGGATGACTACAACCTCCGTCTTAGCGAACTCCGTGCGCAGACCGTGAAGGATTGGCTAATCTCTTCAATGGGCATTCCCGTCGATTCCATCGAAATTCGTGGCTTCGGGGAGTCGCGGCTTGTGGCTCCGGCGACAGGAAGTATCGAGGAACAACAAATCAACCGCCGAGTCGAAATCGTTATCCGTCCGCCCGCGCCATGAGTCACTCGTCTGAACCGCACACACTCGAAAGATCAGCGCTGGAGCTCTCCAAGAGCGCCCGCGCCGGAAACAATGATCCGGTCACCCTCTTTAAAAATTTCCGCACGGAAGAGGAGGCTCGTCTGCGCACCTGGCACGACGCCGGAGGCGGGGGACGCGAGATCGCCCGCCAGCGCTCGGATATGACTGATATTCTTTTCCGCGAGCTTTTCGAGGATGTCGTGCGTCGTGTTGCGACGAAGGCCTTGACTGCTCGCCTCTCCGTAGCTGCCTTCGGAGGCTACGGCCGCCGCGAACTCACTCCCATGAGTGATGTAGATATCCTGTTTTTACAGGATAAAAGGACGGCGGACAAAGAGGTGGAAGACATCATTCGCCAGACGTTGGTCGTCCTTTGGGACATTGGCTTCAAAGTCGGACACGCAACACGATCGATCAGCGAGGCTGTGGAAAAGTGCAACGAGGATCCTATCACGAAAACCTCGATGCTTGAATGCCGATTCCTGGCCGGCGAGCGAGAGATTTTCAACCGCTTCAAGGAGCGCTTCCACGACGAGTGCGTGCGTGGTCACGCCGACCAATACATCGCCTGGCGGCTGGCGAATCAGGCTGAACTGAGGGTAAAATATGGTCGCACCGTTTTCATGCAGGAGCCGAACATTAAGAGCGGCACCGGCAGCCTGCGCGATTACCAGAGTCTCCTTTGGATTTCCCAATTCAAGCTGGGGATCAACTCCACTGCGAAGCTTGTCGAGGCCAAGGTTCTTCGCGATGGCGACCGGCGTCGCCTGGAGAAAAGTTACGACTTCATGCTGCGCACCCGCGCGGCCATGCAATACTTGAACGGGCGCTCAGCTGATGTCCTTACGCTTCAGCTCCAAGGGCGGGTGGCTAATGAATTCAGCTATCCCCAAAAAAACATCCTCCGCAAGGTCGAGGCCTTCATGCGCGACTACTACGGCCATGCACGGACGATCTATCTGGTGACCGAGGCGGCCCTTCGGAAAATGGAGGCCGCTCCGGATGCTCGCCCCAAAGGCATTCTCAGGCTCTTCGGCGTTCGACAAAAAACCGAGAAGCTCGACCGTTTCATCATTCAAAATGGCAAACTCGAGCCCGAGTCGCGCGAGATTTTCAACGATGATCCATATCGGCTCATGCGGGCCTTCCACCACGCCCAGGTCCGCCAACTCGAGTTCCATCCCGAGCTTGTGGATCTTATCCGTCGCCGTCTCCATCTGATCGATCGCACGTTCCAATACGCCATCGCCGCGAGGGAGACGTTCTTCGCCATTCTATCCCGGAAGGGCGAAGTCGGGCGGACTCTGCGCCTCATGCATGATCTGGGTGTCCTAGGTCGCTACATTCCCGAGTTCGGGGCGTTGGATTGCCTTGTTCAGCACGAGTTCTTTCACCGCTATACAGCGGATGAGCACACGCTTGTCTGCATCGAGAAGCTCGACGGCGTTCTCTTTGCCGCTGAAAAAAAACTCGCCGGCTATCGACAGATTTTTCAGAAGTTAGAAGACCCCTCGATCCTCTACCTTTCCATCTTGCTTCACGACGTCGGAAAAGCGGCCAACACGCGCCACCACGAAGAGACCGGGGCTGTGCTGGCCCATAAAGTTGCGCGTCGCCTTCAGCTCACTCCCGATCGGCGTCGCATGCTGCTCACTCTGGTGGATTCGCACTATGTCCTCTCCAAGATGGCTCAAAGCCGGAATCTCGAGGACTCCGCCACGATTGAGGAGTTCGGCCGCATCATTCGCAACCGAAAAAATCTCGATGCCCTCATGCTGCTCACGCTGGCCGACGGCATGGGCACGAGCGACCAAAATTGGTCCGACTGGAAAGAGGGGCTCGTCTGGACTCTCTACCGCCGCGCGGGCCCATGGCTCGAAGGCGGGGTCGATGCCATGGAGCAGAGTCGCCGCGACCGCCAGGCGCAGAGAAGCATGGTCCTCGATATGCTCGGCGATGGGTTCCGTGATGAGGCGGATGCCCACTTCCAGTTTATGCCGATGCGGTATTTTCAAATGTATGAGCCGCTCGAAATAGCCGACCATATGCGGCTGTTCCGCGAATTCTTTCAAAACCGAAATGCCGACGACGACACAGCGCTCGTTCCCGTCTTCAAATGGATTCCGCGACCTGAGAAAGGCTACACTGAGGTCTGTGTGTGCGGATGGGACCGCCCACGCCTTTTGGAACGCATCGCCGGTGCGTTCCTATCGGTGCGCTTGAACATTCTGAGCGCCGATATTTTCACCCGCACGGACAGCCTCGCGATCGATATCTTTCGCGTGGCCGGGACGAATCTCATGCCGATCACCAGCCCCCGTGATATCGTCGCCGTGGAGAAGCACCTCGCCGAGGCACTGCACCACGAGGACTATGATTTCCGTCCCCTTCTGAGCAAGGAGACGCGCCTGCTTACCTACCGGCTTTCGCAAGAGTTCGACCTGCCCACGAGCATCAAAATCGACAACGAGTCGCACCCGGTTTACACGCTCATCGACATTCAAACCCCCGACCGCCTCGGACTTCTCTACGACCTTTTGCGTGCCATGGGTGACTGCGGGCTTCGTATCGAGATTTCCCGCATCACAACAGAAATGGATGTCGCGATGGACTCCTTCTACGTTTATGGGCGTGATGGCGAAAAAATCACATCCACATCGGCCATCAAACATCTTCAAGAGGCCCTGCACCGGGCAGCCGTGAAAAATCCCGAATGACTCCCCGGTTTGCAGCTCTTTTCTGGAGGCAGATCGTCCGTCCATGGGCCGCGCACCCGCTTCTACCGCTGCTCAATATCCTTGGCATAGCCATCGGGGTTGCTGTTTTTCTGTCGATTCAGATGGCAAATCGCGGCGCCTTGGCGAGTTTCCAAAATGCTGTCGGCCTCGTCGCCGGCCGGGCCAATCTGGAAATTCGGGGCGATCTGCCCGAGGAAATCTTTCCGCTGGTTGCCAAGACTCCTGGCATCAGCTCAGCCACGCCGCTTGTCGAAGGCATAGCCACCCTGCCGGATAACCCTGGCGACTACTTGCGCATTCTTGGTGTCGACCCCTTCACCGGCTCCAGCCTGCGGGTTTTTGAACTCATCGACCCGGCAGGTGCTCCCCTCGATTTGGAAATGTGGCTGCGGGAGCCCGATGTCATTGCTCTGCCTCCTCAGCGCGACCTGCCGGATGTATTTCGTGTTCTTGCCGCCGGTCGCTCGGTGACTCTGCGGCACGGCTTCGATCTCAAGACGGACGATGCCGCAGTGGCATCCGATCCCCGCATTGCCGCGATGGATATTGGTTGGGCGCAGCAGTTGCTCGATCTGGGCGGACGCCTCACCTCCATTCAGATTCGCGTGGAGAATCCGCTGGCGATGGATGCTGTCATCGCCGCCCTTCGCGGAATTGCTCCTCCGGACGCGCTCATCGGCCCTCCCGCCCGCCGTGGAGCAGAGACCGAGTTGATGCTCGCCGCTTTCCAGCTCAACCTCACCGCTCTGAGCCTCGTTTCGATGGTGGTGGGAGTTTATCTCATCTACAATAGCCTCTCGGCTGCCGTTGTCCGGAGGCGCCATGAGATCGGCATTCTTCGCGCAAATGGGGCCACCAAGTTGGAGGTGATGGCACTTTTTCTCGGAGAGGGCCTCTGTTGCGGATTTTTGGGAACGCTGCTTGGCCTTCTGCTGGCAGGCCCCTTGGCCGCGATCCTCGCCGCGCCGGTGAGCCAGACTGTTTCCTCTCTCTATGCGCTGGTGACGATTGAGCAGCCTGTTCTCACTTCGGGTCAAGTGTTGCTGGCATTTGCCACCGGCCTCGGAGCCTCGCTCATCGCCGCTTGGAGACCCGCAGCAGAGGCCGCAGGGTGCGATCCCGCTCTCGTCCTCCGCCCAGGATCACAGGCAGACTCGTTCTCCGTCTATTCCCGCCACTGGGGATTCTGGGGCACCGCCTGTCTCCTCCTCTCGGTAGGACTTTCTTGGGGAGCTCTCCACGGCGGAGGGGAATTTCTGGCGTTTGCTTCTGTGGCCTTGCTCGTAGCTGGCTTTTCGCTGCTTGTGCCCGCTGCGGTGAATCTCTTCGTCCGCCTTGTTCACGGACCAGGCTGGATGGTTCGCCTTGCGGCTCAACACCTCGGACGCTCGTTACATCGAAATGCGGTCACCATCGCAGCGCTGGCTGTGGCTGTAGCCATGACGGTGAGCGTTTCTGTGATGATTCATTCCTTCCGAGCCAGTGTGACCTCCTGGCTCGGCAACACGCTTGTCGCCGATCTTTTTATCGCCCCCGCCGCTAATGAAATTACGGGTCTCCAGAGTTTTCTGCCATCCGCCTCCGTCGCATGGGTTCAGCGCGATCCCCGCCTGAAGGAACTGGCCACCTTTCGCGAAATGCCGGTGCCTTGGGGCGAAAAAAGTGCCAATCTTGCTATCATTGAGGGCAGCGCGCGCGGCGAATTGGATTTCATCGCCGGTCCGCCCGATGCCCGCGCCATGTTCCATCAACCGGGCATGGTCGCCGTCTCGGAGAGCTTTGCAAACCGTCACGGCACAAAGCCTGGGGATGTTCTGGAGTTTTCCTCTCCCAAGGGCCCTGCTGCATTCCGAGTCTTTGGAATCATCAAAGATTTCACGCGGGATAGCGGGTTGGTGATGATTGATCGCCCCAATTTTCGCCAATTCTGGAGCGATGAACGCCTCCACTCGCTTTCGATCAGCCTGAACGATCCCGCCACCTCAGCCTCATTTGCCGAGGACTTCCGAGCCAACTTCGGGCGCGCAGGCGAGCTTTCCATTTACACAAACTCCGATTTGCGCCGCCGCGTTATGGAAATTTTCGACCAGACCTTCGCCGTCACTTCCATCCTTCGGGCGATTGCCGTGGTCGTGGCCATCGCTGGCGTCCTGCTCTCGCTCACCACACTCGTCGTCGAGCGCGAGCGCGAAATCGGCATCCTCCGCTCTCAGGGTGCTTCCTGCGCCCAAGTGCGATGGCTTATCCTTTCCGAAGCTGCCATGATCGGTCTGCTCGCTGCCATCGTTGGTCTCCTGTGTGGCGCTTCCATGGCCATGGTGCTCACTTGGGTCATCAACAAAGCTTTCTTCGGCTGGACGATCGAGCTCAAATACCCGCTGGGTGTCCTTCTCTCAACACCGCTCTGGATCATCCCTGCCGCCCTCTTCGCTGCCTGGCTCCCCGCCCGCCGCGCCTCGCTCATCCCGCCCGCCCGGGCACTCAGGTTTGAGTAAGGCGGTTTTAGCTCTCCCCAAGTTGAGCTTTCTTGTTAATGGTCCAGCGAATGAAATATATCTTGGTGTTTTTGACTGCCTTTTTTGGTTTTTTAATCTTGGGCTCTGCGGCTGATTCTTCAAATGCGGCTGCCGTTGTGGATTGGTCGGCTGGTTGGGTGCAAACGCCCGGGGCCTGGGCGACTCTGGCCCTCTTGGTCGGGCTCGAGCTGGTGCTCGGCATCGACAACATTCTCGTCATCACGCTGGCCGTCGCGCGTATCGAGCCCTTGCTCAGGGACAAGGCACGGACGATTGGTCTGCTTTTGGCACTTGTTCTGCGCCTCGCTGCACTATGTGGAGCGAGTCTGCTCATCAGTATGAGCAACCCGGTGACCTCGCTCTTCGGTTTCAACCTCTCGGTGAAGGATATCATCCTCATAAGTGGCGGGCTTTTTCTGACATGGAAAGCGGTGAAGGAGATTCACCACTGCGTGGAAAATCCCACGGCGGGAGAAGGCACAGGCGTTGGCGGCGCTGTGACGGCAACTTTCGCCTCGGCCATTCTTCAGATCGTGCTTCTGGATGCGGTGTTCTCGATCGACTCGGTGATCACGGCTGTGGGGCTGACATCCCACATGCAGGTGATCATGCTGGCGGTGCTGGTTTCCTTCGGTGGTGTGCTGGCCTTTGCCAAACCGATTGGTGAGTTCGTCGTTCGCCACGCCGCTCTAAAAATATTGGCTCTCTCTTTTCTGGTCTGCATCGGAATGACGCTAATTCTTGAAGGTCTGCATAAGCATGTGGACAAGGAATTCCTCTACCTGCCGATGGGGTTTGCCCTGCTTGTGGAGATGCTGCAGATGCGCGCCAGCCGGAATGCGAGCCGCCATCCATAATGCCGGGCGATTTCGGTTGCCTTGGCCAATGCGCCTGAGCATAACGACGCGATGAGCGAGTTCATTGATTTTTTCCTGCACGCCGAAAAGCACCTCGAGTGGTTTATCAAAACTTACAACCTCTGGATTTACGCCCTGCTTTTCGCCATCATTTTCTGTGAGACTGGCCTTATCGTAACGCCGTTTCTGCCTGGGGATTCCCTGCTTTTCGCCGTCGGAGCCCTGGCTGGCAGGGCCTCATAGACTGGAAAATCATCACTCCGCTTTTATTTGTGGCAGCTATCCTCGGCGACGGCGTGAATTACGCGATTGGAAAATGGCTGGGACCAAAGGTCTTTCACTACGAGTCGAGCCGCTTTCTCAATAAGGCGCACCTCATGAAAGCCCACGCTTTCTACGAAAAATACGGAGCTCGCGCCATCATTCTGGCCCGCTTCGTTCCCATCGTTCGCACTTTCGCGCCCTTCGTGGCCGGGGTCGGCTCGATGACCTACTCGAAATTTGCCCTCTATAATGTGATCGGCGCGATCCTCTGGGTCGGTCTTTTTCTTGGCGGTGGCTACTATTTCGGCGGACTGCCAATCGTGCAGAAAAACATGAAGGTCGTGATTCTCGGCATCATCGTCGTTTCCATTCTGCCGATCGTGTGGGAATTCTTCAAAGCCTGGCTCGACAAACGCCGCGAGAACGCGAGTTAGGCGGGAATTTTTACAGAATTCATCAGGGCCGTCATTTTTCCTCGGCAGCTTTCAGTCTTTCTGCGGCTCGATGCGTGGGAAGAGAGGGATGGGGTCTCCGAGCTGATGGCCCTCCTCAAGCGCGCCCCATTGGGCGGCTGCGAGGGAGGCCTCGCCCTGCCAGTTGAGTTGGGAGCGTATGGCATCTGCTTCGCGGGGGATGATCGGTGACATGAGGATCGAGATGATGCGCAGGGACTCGGAGAGCGTGTAGAGGACTTCGTCGAGTTTATCGGATTGGGCCGGGTCTTTGGCGAGTTTCCACGGGGCGGTTTCCTCCACATAGGCGTTGCAGCGGGTCACGATCTCCATCGCCGCCTCGATGGCGGCTTGGACTTGGTAGGATGACATGGCCGCGTCATAGGCGGCGGTTTTTTCCTGAACGAAGGCGGCGAGCGGTGAGTCCATGCGGCGCAGGATGCCGCTGCGGTAGCGCTTGGCCATGCTGAGGGTGCGGTTCAGCAGGTTACCGAGGCTGTTGGCGAGCTCGGCGTTGTATCGCTGCTCGAGTCGCTCGATGCTGAAATCCGCATCGCGTCCGGTAGAGATGTCGCTAAGTAAATAATATCTGATGGCAGCTTGGCCGTAGCGGGCCACGAGGACTTCGGGATCGATGCTATTTCCGAGGCTTTTGCTCATCTTGGCGCCGGAAATGTTCCACCAGCCATGGACGAGAAGTGTGGGCATCTCGGCATCGGTGAAGCCGAGGGAACGGAGCATGATCATCCAGTAGATGCCGTGGGGCGGGATAAGGATGTCCTTGCCTATGACATGCAGGGCGGGCCAGCGGGATTTGAAAAGGCTGAGATCGGCTCCTGGTTTGGCGTCGTAGCCGGCGAAGCTGATGTAGTTCGAGAGTGCGTCGAACCAGACATAGGTCACAAAGGCAGGATCGAATGGAAGCTCGATGCCCCAAGTGAGGCGGGATTTCGGGCGGGAAATGCAGAGGTCGCCGGTGAGTTTCTCCACGGCATTTCGAAGCTCGGCGACGCGGAAATCGGGGACGACCAGAGGATTCCCGTCTTGTGTGCGTGAGTCGATGAGGTTGAGCAGCCAGTCGCGGTGCTCGGCGAGTTTGAAGTAGTAGTTCTCTTCCTCGATATCGACGACCTCGCCCCATTCGGGGCCAAACTCTCCGTCGGGGCCACGCTCTTTTTCGGTGAGGAACTGCTCTTGGCGCACGCTGTAGTAGCCGCTCTGCGTGGCTTTGTAGAATTGGCCTTCATCCCAGAGTCGTTGGAGCATGCCTTGCACGCAGGATTTGTGCAGGTTCTCAACGGTGGCCGCCCAGGCATCGTGGCTGAGGTCGAGTTTTTTCCAGAGTTCCACGAAGAGGCTGGTGATCTCGGCAACAAACTCCGCCGGCTCGACGCCGCGCTTTTGGGCGGATTGCTGCACCTTCTGTCCGTGCTGGTCCACGCCTGTGAGGAAGAAAACATCGCGTCCTGCAAGTCGTTGGTGGCGGGCGATGGCATCGGCGAGGACCTTCTCATAGGCATGGCCGATGTGCGGCGCGCCATTGGTGTAGTCGATCGCGGTGGTGATGAAGAAGGTGTTCGGCATGGTGTGTCAGGAATCGGTTTTGATTTTTCCGCCCCAGGAGAGGATGCGCGCCTTGCCGCCTGCGGCCTCGGCTTCCTTGATCTGGTTGTTGCGGACATGGAAGAGCGAGAGGCTGGACCAAGCGAGCATGTCTTGCGGGCGGAGCTTCACGGCTTGCAGTCCTGCTTCGACGGCCTCGGCGTTTCGGCCGTTTTTCATCAACGACATGCCAAGTGCGTGCCAGGCCTCGAAAAAATCCGCATCCATCTCGACGCAACGGCGGTATTTCTCGATCGCCGCCTCCAAATCTCCCACGGCGATGTCGCCCGTGGCATCGTCGAAAATTTCCTCGATCTTTTGATCCATCAACCTTGTCGGCCTGGCGGCATAGTGATGCGCGCGGCTTCGCGGCCCACTCGCAGCCACTCCATGAAGAGCAGGTCGCGTTTGTTGCGGAGCAAGCTCTCGCGAATCTGTGACTCCCGGGCGCCAAAAGCCATTTGATCGACTGGAGCTCGGGTTTGGAGCTGCGCAACGAAAGCACCCCAGGGGGCTCCTTCGAGGTTTGAAATCTCGCCTTCCTTGAGTAAGAGTGTGGAGCCCGCGATGGCTTGGTTCTCGGGGGATGTCGATTCGGCGGCGGCTACGACATTTTTGATTTCTTCGACTTTGAGCTTCTGGGCGGCGGCTGCCTCCGCGAAGGATTTTCCTGCGGTCACTGCGGCCCGAAGAGCGTTCGCTGCGGATGTCGCATCGGCTGTAAAAATCTGCTCGGCCTTCTGCGTGCGGAGTTGAGCCTCGATGCGCGGACGGGCCTCCTCGAGGGTGAGGGGACGGGCTGGATTTACAGCGGTGAGTTCGATGACATAAAAGGCATCCCTCGACTGAATCACATCGCTCGTCGCTCCTACTTTGGGTATAAGAAATGTAGCGGGAGCGATGTCGGACATGGTTTCCGCATTGAGGGCTGTGGAGGGTTGGGCTGGGTTGCCTGTGCGGTCGAAGGCAGTGAGCTTGACGATCTTTGCGCTGGCTTTTGCGGCGAGTTGCTCAAGAGATGATCCGGCCTGCCCTAGGGACTCTGTAAGCTCGCTGGCAGAGTTTGCTAGCTTCTGCAGGGCGTCGACCTTTTCCTTGCCTTCGAGCTTGGAGTCAGCAGGAAGCTCAAAAACCACGCAACGCGCCTCGCGTGTTTCATCCGTCAGCAGAGCGGCTTGGTTCTGCTGGTAGATCGCGTCGACTTCCTCGGGTGAGATTTGGATTTTGTCAGAGTCCTTCTTGCGCTCGAATTTCACGAAGCCTGCGGTGACGGGTTGGAAGGCGCGAGCCATCGCCTGCATCTCGCCTTCGCCGATGGCGGCGGGGGCTTCGATAATTTTGCTGAGGGCCTCGAGGCGCAGGGAGTCGCGGATCACATCCTCAAGCTGGCGCTCGGTGAATCCGCGCGGCGCGAGCTGTTCGCTCACAAACTGTCCGTATTTCAGGGGGTCGAATTTTCCCGTGACTTGGAAAATGGGAACCTGCTTGATGCGGTTTGCTACCTGGTCATCTGTGTGTTCGATGCCGAGTTCGCGCGACTGGTGCTGGAGGACAAGTAGATTCCAGACAAACTCAGTAAGGGCTCGATCCTGATCCTGCGCGGTTCCGCCGAGTTTTTGCAAAAGCTCGAATTGCCCGAGCGCAAGGGTGAGTTGGTAATTTTTGACTTGGCGGTCGATCGCAAGCGGGGTCAGTGACTTTCCGTAAATTGTCGGGTTCTTAACCGTGGCTAACTCGTCCAGCTGGGTCCTATTGTAAAGGAGAATAAAGGCTAAAATCGTCAAAACGGACACCACCAGCATCAGGACCCGCTGATTTTTTCTGAGAACTTGAATCATAAAAGTTGATGAAAATATTGATTAACGAGCGAGAAGGTATTAGAGACTCAGGCCAATGAAAGCAAGCATCCCCCGTTTCTGGTTTGTGGCCGCAGCTCTTCTTGTGACTCCTTTTTCACTGATGAAGGCGCAGGATGTCGTCGTTCAAAAAGATGGTCAGCGTCGCGAGGGCGAGATCACAGGGGTCAAAGCTGACGCCATTCGCATCAAGATCGGGCCGGTCGAAACAGCCGTTCAAATGGCGAATGTCCAATCTGTGGAAAAAGCAGCGCCTGCCGATTTCAATGCCGCAAACGAGCTGTGGCGCGCGGGCAACGCCGCCGGTGCGCTGGCCAAGCTTGAGCCGCTCACGCAGAAGTTCAGCGGCCTCCCCATACCATGGGCAGAGAGGGCAACTTCCCTGCTTCCCGAGTTGTATATTTCCCAAGGCCGTGCTGCCGACGCTGAGACAGCATTCAAAAATTTCCAAAAACTTTACCCTAGCGCAGGCTCCTCCTCCGAGCTGTTGCTAGCTCGGCTCGCTATAGCCAAGAAGGATTTCACTACCGCTCGCGCGAAGCTCACTCCGATCGTTGAGGCAGCCAAGCAGACCAAGCTCCCGGTTGGAACCGATGCCGTGGCTATGAGCCAAGCACTCTGCCTCATGGGCGAAATCCAAGAAGGCGCCGATGAAAAATCCGAGGCTCTGGGGAATTATCTTCTTGTCACAACCATTTTCAAAAACGATCCATCTTCCGCAACTCGCGCTGCAGCCCGCGCTGAGGCCCTCGAAAAAGAAAAAGTCATCGTTCCCTGATTTCCCCAACTCCGCCTAAACCCATGCAAAAAACAAACTCCGTCATCCATCGCATCCTCCCAGTTTTCCTCCTGCTGGCATCCGGTTCCTTGACCCACGCCTCGGACAAGCCACCAGATCAAATGAGCATTATCCAGACCATCCTCCATGGTGGTCCGCTGATCGTGATGATCTGGCTTTGTATTCTTGGCACATCCATGATCTTGGTCACATTTTCCATTCAACTCCTCTTGAGCTTGCGTGCTGAAAATCTCGCTCCCAAGGCCCTCATGGAATCTTTGAAATCCACCATCGAGGCTGGAAATTACCAAGAAGCTTGGGAAACCTGCAAAGTTAACAAGGCTTATGTTGCAAAGGTCCTCCAAGGGGCCCTTGAGCGTCTCGGTCGTGGTCAGGACGCCGTTCAAGGCGCCCTCATTGAGTATGGACTGCGCCAAGCCCAGCCGATCAAAACAAAAATCAGTTACATTTCGGTCATCGGAGTTATTGCTCCCATGATCGGGCTGCTCGGAACGGTTATCGGAATGATGGGTGCTTTCGCCGTTCTCGGTTCGTCTGGTGTGGCCGACCCGCGCGGCCTCGCCCTCCGAATCGGTGAGGTGCTAATGGCGACGGCCAGCGGTCTCTTCATCGCCATCCCAGCCTTTATTTTCTATTACTACTTCCGCAACCTCTCCACGATCGTTGTAGGCCTCTCGGATGACAAACTCCAGCACCTCATGGCCGATGTGCCCTATGAGGAACTGCACGGAATCATCATCGGTGATGGAGCAGATGGCTCCTACACGCCTCCGGTCGCGCACTCCGGCGCCTCTCAAAATATCGCCGCAGCTGCCGAAGCCAATTGCCCGGTTTGCAATGGTGGCATTTCTGTTGGAGAAACCCCTTGCCCTCACTGCGGATCGCCTATTGATTGGGGGACATAAACTCTTAAAAAATGTCCGACGCAGCAAATCCCCGCGGCAAGAAAAAACCCGTCCGCAAACCAGAACACGAGCCCGATCCGGAGTTTCAGATCGCTCCGATGATCGACATTCTCTTGGTCTTGCTGGTGTTCTTCATGTCTATCAGCTCGACGGAAGTGCTGCAGTCGAACAAGGAGATCAACCTCCCCATTGCCAAGGAAGCGAAGGAGGCCAAGGACAATCCCGGTCAGGTCATCATTAATGTGACCTACACAGCCATCAATGGCATGACGGCCATCGAGGTGGATCAAAAAGACTACGCCATGCCTGCGGAGATTGTTCCCATCCTTCAAAACAAGGTCACCGCCAACCCGATGGTTCGCGTTCTCATCCGCGCCGATCGCGAAGTCCGCTACGACTATGTCCGGAAAATTCTTGAGGCCGTTGGACAATCCGGTGTGGGTAATGTAACGTTCTCGGTCGTGGATAAAGACGCCAACGCGCCAGCAGCCTCCTAAAAACTCTCCTCATGCAAATCAACACTCAAATCATTCAGAATCTTTTAACCGGAGGGCAGTTCTAAGCCATGGGTGGAGGTGGTGTATCCGAAGATGGAGATCCGGGGTTTCAAATCGCCCCGATGGTCGATGTGGTGTTCGTGCTGTTGCTGTTCTTTATGGCGTCAGCGGGATCTCAAGTTATTGAAAAAGAGTTAAATATCAGTCTTCCAAGTGGTCGCTCGGCTGGAGCTGCGGGAGGTGTGCCCTCGACGCCGATCATCATCGACATTCTGCCCGACGGCAAAGTCCAGATGAACAACCGCGTCTATGATTCCCCGCAGAGTCGGGAGCTCCCCGAGCTTAGGACTTGGCTCAAAGAGACGATTGCGAAGTTTGGCGACAAGGATCCTGTGATCCTCCGGCCCGATCCCATGACGAAGCACGAGCGCGTCATGGATGTGCTCAATGCCGCATCGGCGTCCGGCGTTACCAAGCTTTCCTTCAGCTAACGATTTGGCCGTGCGCGGTCCAAAGCGTTCTTCGAACTCTCACAGCCGAGTTCTTATCATTTTGTTTTTTTGTGCGCTGCTCGCAGGCGCTGGGGTGTTTCTTTCCATTCAGATCGGACGATTCGTCCATAGTCCGGGTTTTTCCCACTTCATCGCCTCGCGTGCTGGAGCGGCATTGAAAGCGGAGGCCACGCTCCAACCCCTGCGCTGGGATGGCAATTCGGCGCTCAGTGAGAGTTTGATGCTCATCGGCAGCGAGTCGGCCATGCTGGATCGATTGGAAGCCAAAGTTCTGCGTGCCCACTGGAACTGGCGCGCCCTGCTCTCTGGGGCTTGGAAAATCGAAAATATCGAGATCCAAGCCCTCTCAGCTGCATTCAAATTGAAAACTGGAGCCGTGCCGGATGACGCCTCTCGCAACGCTTCCAATAACCCCGCTACCGCCTCATTCCTTACCTCGTGGCTTCCCTCCCGCTTTGAACTCGGAGGCTTTGATGTGCGTAAGGCTGATCTGCGTTTCGGGGATATTCAAAGCGCCGGCCAAGCCCTCACAGTGCAGCCTGTTGATGGGGGATACAATATCGAGGCGAGGGGAGGTTCTCTTTCCATTCCCGGGTTGCCGCCTCTCTCGCACGCGCAGAGTCGCATTCGGGAGCGCGAAGGTATCTATTACCTCGACGATTCCCGCTTTTTTCTTCCGAGCGGCGGATCGGTTGTGGCTGCAGGAAATTCCGGCACGAAAGCGCGGTTAACGCTCGTCTGGGACGGAGTGCCAGTCGCCTTGCTTCCTGTTTCCGACTTGGCCAAACACCTTGACGGGACAATCCATGGGCAGGCCACACGCGACGCTCAAGGCGTCTGGCGCGGCAATATCGCCTTTACTGGAGCACGTCTCCACGACCTCCCTTTGCTAAAAAACGCATCCTCCTTTCTTCGCGATCCGGTTTGGACCAATCCTTCGCTCCAAAAACTCAGCGCCGACTTCGAATGGTCTCTTGGAAACCTCACGCTCACAAATCTCGTGGTCGAGTCCACAGGCGTCGCCCGCCTCGAGGGCAGCTTGCGCGTCGCCAAAGGGGGCGATCTCTCCGGACAACTAGAACTGGGCCTCGATCTCAATACGCTGAAATTGCTCCCGGGCGCGCGGGAAACCATCTTCGCCACTTCGCGCAACGGTTGGTATTGGTCTCCCGTTCAGCTCGGAGGCACCTTGTCCGCACCCAAAGAAGACCTCTCTCCCCGCCTCACCGCATGCGTCGCCGGAGGAGTTTTGCTCAACGAAAGCAGTAAGGCACTCGACGTCGTTCCCACCAAAGCCATCGACACAGCCAAAGACCTCATCAACATCATCACTCCATTTATCCCATGAAAAATCCACTCGTTGTCCTGACGATTGCCGGATCTGATAATTCCTGCGGGGCTGGTGCCCAAGCGGATCTCAAGACGATCACCGCGCTCGGCGGGTATGCGCAAACGGCTATCACCTGCGTCGTGGCGGAGGTTCCCGGCAGGGTGGAGGCGATTCAGCCTGTGCGTCCGGATGTTGTCGCGGCGCAGATTCGCCTGAGTTTTGAAGCTTTTCCCGTGGCTGCGGTGAAGACCGGCATGCTGTTTTCCACGCCGATTATCCGCGCGGTGGCATCGACCTTGGCTGCCTACAAAAAGCCGGTGCCGGTTGTAGTCGATCCCGTTATGGTCGCCTCCAGTGGCGATCCCTTGCTGAAGAGTTCTACTGTGAAAGCCTACCAGGACTTGCTTTTTCCTCTGGCGACTTTGGTGACTCCGAATCTCGACGAGTTGCGAATACTCTCAGGCATGCCGTGCCGTGATCTGGATGAAATCAAGGCTGCAGGCGAAAGGCTCGTCGCTCGGCATGGTTGCGCCTTTTTACTCAAGGGTGGGCACCTTCGCGCCAAGAAGGCGACGGATATTTTGGCTACGCGGGATGGGTTTGAAACATTCGAAGCGCCGTTCCGACGCAAGATTGATGCCCACGGCACGGGCTGCACTTTTTCGGCAGCGATCGCGACTTTTCTCTCAGCGGGTCTGTCGCTTTCCGAATCGGTGGGTCATGCAAAAAGATACATCACACGGGCTATTGAAGAGCATTTGCGTTGGAAACAAACGACTGCGCTGGAGCACCGCACGCAGCAGGTTCACCTGCCAGGCATGCACTGAAGCACGACCCCTTTTAGGTATTCGGTTTCTGGCAGGCCCAGCACGACGGGGTGGTCGAGCGGTTGGCCGATACGGCGCATAAGCCTCATGTTGCGCTTCGCATCATGAAGTCCCTCAGTGATTGCTTCCTCAAACTCACGGGACGCGACATGGTGCGAACAGGAGAAAGAGACGAGTAGTCCGTTTTTGGAAAGCAAAGTGGCCGCCCGTGCGTGCAGATCCCGGTAGCCTCGCAAGGCTTCGGCGATTTTCCCCCGCGCCTTCGTGAAGGATGGGGGGTCGAGGATGATGAGGTCGTATTCGGGTTTGTCGGGACGGCGAAGGAAGTCAAAAACATCTGCCTGTCTGGCTTGAACGGTGAGTCCATTGCGTGCCGCATTGTCGCGGAGGCGAGCCGAACTTTCCACGCCGGATTCCACAGCGGTGACATGACTTGCCCCTGCCTTGGCGCAGGCGAGCGCGAAGCCTCCTTGGTTGGAAAAGCAGTCCAGCACGGTCAGTCCGCATGAAAGAGCCGCCACGATGCCGTAGGACTCGATCTGGTCCAGGTAAAGGCCGGTTTTGTGGCCGCCGAGGGGATCAACAAGGAATCGCACGCCTGAGGTTTCGACTTCTACCTCTCCGGGATTTTCCCCAGCCAAAATTCCTGTGACTGGCGGCAAGCCTTCCGCGCTGCGCACGGGGGCATCATTTCTTTCGATGACGCAAGCGGCTCCGGTCGCCTCCATGAGGATGGCGGCGATGGTTTCCTTATGCAGATCCATACCTGCGGTGAGTGTTTGGAGCACCACCACATTTCCATACCGGTCGGCAATAACGCCGGGGAGTCCATCGCTTTCGCTCCAGATCAAGCGCCCCAAATCGCTTCGACAGCCCATGCGCTTGCGGTATTCAAGGGACTGTTCAATGCGGCGGCGAAAAAAATCCGCATCCAGATCCTGCCTCCGCCTGGAAAAGCGTCTCACGACGATTTGCGAACGTGAATTGTAGATGCCAACGCCAAGTAGGTGGTCGCGACCATCCTTGATGGAAACGACATCCCCGTCTGCCGGAGCGCCGAAGGATTTTTGAATCTCGCTGGCATAGACCCAGTCATGCCCATGCAAAATCCGCGAGCGCGGTCGAACAATCACCCCGCTCATGAGTTGGCCTTCCCTTTACTTAAAAATTCCCACTTCGAAAAGGTCGCTGCCTGTCCGGCATAGTTACCATGGGCGTCCGTGACATTCCACACTGTGGCTTGTCCGATTCGAAACCGGCGGCCTTTACTCGAGATTCGAATGCCCGAGTAGTCGTCGATAAATCCCCGCTCCCTGACGCGCCGCAGGAATTCCGCGCGCTCGTCGCGGTGCATAGGCTCAGCCGTGAGTCGTGATGGCGTGCGTGTGAGTGTGTCCCAATCCATTTCCCAAAGATCCATCGCCGTCTTGTTGCCATAGTTCAAAATCTGATCGCCCTCCGCACCGCCCGAGACCACGGCGAAAGGCGCTTCGAAAAGCATCTGCGCATCACGCTGTGCATCTCCGCAAGGTTCGATCAAGTGGCTTCCGGTCCACTGGTGGTAGGTGCGCAGCAGTTCCGCTCCGTGGGTTTCTATAAAATCCATCGTGTGAGGCTATCCGCTTCGCGCCCCGCTGACGACGGATTTTGCGATGCAAGACTTGTCTCGGCGCAGGCGATGCGTTCAGATGCCCGCCATGAAAAAACAACTCCGCGATGTTCCCGGTGGTCCGCCTGCCCTTGGTCCCTACTCGCTTGGCGTGGTGGCCGAGGGGAAATTCGTCTTCGTCTCGGGCATGACGCCATGGGATCCCTCGACAGGAAAAATCGATCGCGGATCGATCGCTCGCCAGACCGAACTCGTCCTTGAGAACATCAAAAAAGTCCTCTCCGCCGCCGGAGCCGGATTTGAAAATGTGGTTAGCACGCGGGTCTATCTCTCCAACCTCTCGAAGGAAAATTTCCAAGAGATGAATGCGGTCTATGCCCGCTACTTCGGCGAGTCTGCGCCGGCCCGCGCCACGATAGGGGCACAACTTCCGGGAGACTTCGATGTGGAGATCGAGTGTGTGGCAAATCTTTTGGGTTGACGCTTTGATTTTCGCCCGTAGCATCTCGCCTCCAATTTCGAGATTATGAAACGCACTTATCAGCCTTCCAAGCGCACGCGCAAGCAGCAGTTCGGTTTCCGCGCCCGTATGAAGACCAAATCCGGTCGGGCCATCCTGAATCGCCGCCGTCGCCATGGCCGCAAACGCCTGCTTCCAAAAGGTGTCGAGGTCCACTTCGCAAGACACACCGAAGCCTGATACGGTCGGCCAGCGTTTTCCTAAAACCGCCCGCCTCCGTCAGACCAGGGATTTTACAAGGGTTCGCGAGCATGGGAAATCCTCCCAATGCCGCCTATTTCGCATCGGTCTCCTCCGCACCGGAGGAGACTCCCCTGCCAAGGTTGGCATCATCACCTCACGACGCGTTGGCGGTGCTGTCGTTCGAAACAAAGTGCGCCGCCGTCTTCGGGAAATCCTCAAGTCCTGCATCACTCAAATCCCAGCTGGATTTCTTGTGGTGATCGTTGCCAAATCCGCTGCTGCCGAGGCGTCCTTTGAACAATTAAAAGCGGAATGGTTGCTTCTTGCCCGCCGATTTTCTATTTTGCCGCCTCTCGAATGAAACACCTGCTCATCGCTCTGATTCGCTGCTACCAGCTTTTGGTATCGCCCTTCTTAGGTGTGATCTGCGGACAGGGCTGCGGTTGCCGTTTCGAGCCGTCCTGTTCGCGGTATTTCATTTCAGCCCTCCAGAATCACGGAACCCTTCGTGGCACGCTTCTCGGCCTTCTCCGGATTGGGCGTTGCCACCCTTGGGGCGGTTGCGGTTATGACCCCGTGCCGCCAGCATTCAAACCTCTCTCACCTATAAATTAATGGACCGTAAATCCTGGATCGCCATCATTCTCTCCGTCACCGGCCTCTTTGTCTGGCAGTGGTATGTCAGCAAATACTACAAGCCGCAGATGCCGGCGGCGTCCGCCGCCTCCACTCCGACGCCTACGCCTCCACCTCCACCTACCGGATTGGCACCTAATCCCACAGCCGGTCCATCTGGCCCTCCGACTCCGGTCATGACCGCCCGTGCCGAGAGTCTCTCCACGAATAGCACAGAATTTGTTTTCAATAATGACGCCGGTGGCATCGAGCAAGTCATCCTGCGCATGCACCTCGGAGAGAATCATGAAAATGTCGCCTTGAATCGCAGCCGCACTATGCCCATCGGTGCTTTTGGGTTCAACCCTGGCGAGGTGCTTGGCGGGTTTGAAATGACCGCCGACCGCGCGAAGGGCGAGGTCTTTTTTAAACGCACGCAGCCCGATGGACTTGAGATCAGCAAGCGCTTCTCGCTTCCACCGGGAGATGACACAAAATCCCTCTACTCGGTGAATCTTGAGGTCACCTTCACCAACCCCGGCGGTGCTGCCATTCAGATTCCTGACTTCTTCATCTCCACCGGCGGAGCTTCTCCCATCCACATTCGCGATCTCCCCATGTATACCCGCTTCGATTGGGGACATGAGACAAAAATGTCTAACATCGATGTGAATTGGTTTTCTGCCAGTTCGGTTCCCTTGATTGGAATTCCTATCCACGGCGAGCGCCCGCTTTACCTCGAGAGCAAGGCCGACATTCGCTGGGCGGCAGTCGCCAGCCAGTATTTTTGCACCATCGTGACTCCGCAAAATGGCCCGCTTACGAAATCGGTTTGGGCGAAGCGCTTCGCCATTGCGAACCTCAATGCTGCGCCGGTTTTCGGTATTCAAGGCGGACTCATTCAAGATGGTCTTTCGCTCGCTCCCGGCGCACGCGAGACACGCACCTTCCAGATTTACTCCGGCCCTAAGGAAATTCCCCGTCTGCGCGAGCTTGGCCCCACACAGGATCAGGTCATGAGCTTTGGCATGTTCGGCTTCGTGAGCGAATCCCTCCTGTGGGCGATGAATCACCTCTACGCTCTACTCGGCAACTACGCGGCAGCCATCATTGTCCTCACCCTGCTGATCAAAAGTATCCTCTGGCCCGTTCAAAACAAGGCGACGAACGAGATGCGCAAGATGTCCCTCCTCTCGCCAAAGATGACCGAGATGCGGGACAAATTCAAAGACGACCCGCAGAAGCTCAACGAGGAAACCATGAAGCTCTACAAGGAGTATGGCGTGAATCCCTTCAGCGGTTGCCTGCCTATGTTCGTTCAGATCCCAATTTTCTTCGGCTTCTACGCCATGCTGGGGACTGCCATTGAGCTTCGTAATAGTTCGTTCTTATGGGTTACTGACCTTTCACAGCCTGACACCATTGCCCACATACTGGGGTTCCCGATCAATCTCCTTCCCATCGTGATGGCAGGCACCATGGTTTGGCAGATGATCATCACGCCAAAAACCGGCGATGCCATGCAGCAGCGCATGTTTTACTTCATGCCGGTGATCTTTCTGGTCTTTTCTTACAACTACGCCAGTGGGCTTGCACTGTATTGGACAACCCAGAATCTTTTCTCTATCACTCAGCTCTACCTCACGCGGAACAAACCACTGCCCACGCTTGAGAAAAAAAGCGTGGTCGCCAAGCGGACCGCAGCCGAGGCCAAGAAAAAAAGTAAAAACCGCCACAGCCCATGAATGCGACACCCGTTGAGATTCTTGATACCCTCCTTGGCTACCTCGGCTTTGTCGCCGAAGTCACAGAAGAGCAGAACGACGGCAACACCACGCTTCAGATCCTCACCAACGAAACCGACCGGCTCATAGGCCGCCACGAAGAGGTGATGGATGACCTCCAGTATCTCGTCAATCGCGTCCTCGCCTCGCAAAATCCCCCTGGCGCCAGGATCATTGTCGACGTCCAACACTACCGCAGCATGCGCGATGACGCCCTCGTTGCCAATGTGCGCCAACTCGCCAGCGCCGTTCGCGCTAGCGGACGCCCGATGCAGACCGCGCCACTCAATTCCTACGACCGCCGTATTGTGCACAATGCCTTCAAAGACGATCCTGAATTCGTCACATGGAGCCCGCCCGATGACGCCCGAGTGAAACGCGTCACCATCCGAAAACGCCCTGTCCGACGCTCCGAGGAGCCCGCTTGAGCACTCAACCATTCATGTCGTCCGAACCCCGCCTCAGCGAACTCAAAAGCCGCGCCCAACTTCTTAAACCTGTCCTCAAACTCGGCAAAGCCGGAGCAACTCCCGAGTTCCTCGCCGCCCTCGAAGAGCAGCTCAACCTGCACCAAATTCTGAAAATCCGCTTCGAAGGCTTCAAAGAGGAACGCAAAATCCTCTCCAAAGAACTCGCTGCCAAAACAAATTCCCTCCTCGTTCAGCAGGTCGGCCACACCGCTGTCTACTATCGCCGGGCCAGCGCATAGACGCCAAGCAGCCTCGCCTGTGACATCACAATGCGCATCTCTGCGGGAGGTGATTTCTCCTAACCCGCAAAGCAGGTGCCGATGAGGCCCCATTCAGCGGTCTTCACAAAGGCGGGGCCATCTGTTTGACTGCACCTATGCCACGCGAAGCAACCATCCACCGCACGACTTTGGAAACCTCGATTCAGCTCACTATCAAGCTCGATGGTTCGGGCGTATCCCGCATCTCCACCGGGATCGCTTTTTTCGACCACATGCTCACCCTGTTTTCAAAACACGGCCTCATGGATTTGGATGTCACCGCGAAGGGCGATATCGAAGTGGATTTTCATCACACGGTGGAGGACACCGGCATCGCGCTCGGGCAGGCGATTACGCAGGCGCTGGGCGACAAGGCTGGCATACGCCGATATGGTTTTTTTTATGTTCCGATGGATGAAGCTCTCGTCCGCACAGTGGTGGATCTCAGCGGCAGGCCGTTTCTGGCCTACAACGCGCCGGAGCGGGTCTCGCCGATTGGCGGCAATTTTGAGTTTCAGTTGCTCGAAGAATTTCTGCGCGCTCTCTCGGTGCATGCTGGCATGAACCTGCATGTGGACATTCTAGCCGGTCGCGATGCCCACCACATGGCTGAGGGGGTTTTTAAATCCCTCGCCCGTGCGCTTGACCAAGCGACAGCGGTGGATTCCCGCGTTCAAGGTATTCCGAGCACGAAGGGTGTTCTGTGAGCGGAAAAAAACTCGGCGTCATTGATTATGGCAGCGGCAACCTTCGCAGCGTGTGCAAGGCTCTCGAAGCCGCAGGATCGTCTCCCACTCTTGTGACCGGGCCTTCCGGCCTTGTCGGGTTGGATGCCATAGTTGTCCCCGGCGTGGGAGCCTTTGCGCATTGTGCAGAGAACCTCCGCGCCACTGGGTTGTGGAATCCCGTCCGCGAGTGGGCGCTCTCCGGTCGTCCTTACCTCGGTATCTGCCTTGGCTACCAGCTTCTCTTCGAGTCCAGCGAGGAATCCCCCGGCGTGGAGGGGCTTGGTGTGTTGAAAGGCCGCGTCGTGCGCTTTCCCGATGCCGGACTCAAGGTTCCGCACATGGGCTGGAACACGCTCTCGAAAACCTCCGGTCCGCTCTACAAAAGCCTCTCCGACAATGTCTCGATGTATTTCGTGCATTCGTATTATCCCGTGCCTGCCGACTCCTCGCTGGTGAGCTCGTGGAGCGACTACGGCCTTTCCTTCGCTGCCGGTGTCTCCTCGGGCGCCCTGCATGCTGTCCAATTCCATCCTGAGAAAAGCCAGTCCGCCGGACTCGCTCTTCTTCGCAATTTTCTTTCGACACTATGATTCTTCTTCCAGCGATTGACCTCATGGGTGGCGAAGTCGTGCGCCTCAAGCGCGGACTCGCCACCGAGAAAACCGTTTATTCTTCCGACCCTGTGTCGTTCGCCAAAAAGTGGGAGGACTCCGGCGCCGATTGGCTCCACATCGTCGATCTCGACGCGGCCTTCACCGGCGAACCGCAGAACCTCGATGCCGTCGCGAAGATCTGCGCTGCTGTGAAAGTGCCCTGTGAACTCGGCGGAGGGATGCGTAGTGTGGAAAAAATCCAAGCTGCCTTCGATGCTGGCGTGAGCCGTGTCATCCTCGGCACCAAGGCCTGCCAGTCCCCCGAAACCATAGCGGAAATGTGTTCCCGATTCGGCGGCGAGCGCATCGCTGTCGGCATTGACGCCCATGGCGGCAAGGTCGCCGTAAAAGGATGGACGGAAACCACCGCCACTTTCGCTGTTGACCTCGCCCTCGCCGCGCAGGAGGCGGGAGCTGGAACGATCATTTACACCGATATAGCCACCGACGGTATGCTCGAGGGGCCGAATTTTGTGGAGTTGGAAAAAATGCTTTCCATCCTGACTTGCAACCTCGTCGCCAGCGGCGGAGTCTCCTGCGCCGACGACCTGCGCTGCTTGAACACCATGCCCGGCCTCTACGGAGCCATTATCGGCAAAGCCCTCTACGACGGCCGCATCACAGGCGACCTGCGCACCATCCTTCAAAGCGCGGCCTAAAAAATCGCAGCTTGGAGGGCCATCCTCCGGCATGGCCCAAGTTTCCTCACGGAAGACGCAAAACCGATTTCAGGCGCCACCTCGCCATGCGCTCGCGCTGTCGTGACGACCACGCCACCCTTGGACGCCGCTGCGCGGCTCAAAAATGGGTCATGCGAGACGATGACCCTCCCATTGGGACCAGGCGCGCTTTCGCGTGCGGGTTTTTAGAGAATGGATTGCAGCTGAAGGCATGGGGCGTGTGAGGCGGGGGCTTATCACTCGGAGAGGATATGTTTTGGCCGTTTCTCATCAGCCTGTGTGTCTGTAGCGGAATCAGGTAACGGCACGGGACGGTCGGAGAGCGAGGGCACAGGCGGTTTGGCTGCCTCTGCTGTCGGATCGATTTCTTGGGCCCCGATGACTTGAATTTTTCCATCTGGGCTTTCGCGGAGGATCGGGCGCTTCACGATTTGGCTGTAGGTTTTGCGTCCCAGAACCTCGCCGTTGAGTCCTATGTGAGAGTAAATGAATGCCTTGGGAGCCACATTCTGCAGGACATGAATCTGGTTTTTCTTATCGAGGAGAATCTCTGGCGTGCCATAAGAGACAAGCCTTCCGAGGCGGTGGGTGCAGAAAACCGTGCCACTCTTGGCATTTTCGATGCGGACATAGAGTTGCGTGCTGTTTGGGAGCCGGTGTGTGAGGACCGTGATATTCCTTGTCTCTCCGGCTCCTGGCATTCCCTCGGGCACTCCGACGGTTTTCTGGAAAATGGGACGCCCATCCGTAATCTCGATATTCAGGGGAGGTGAGTTGAAGTAGCGCTTGAGCGTTGCGGCGTAGATGGCGGCTCGAATGCGATAGCCGCCGAATTCCGCAACCGGGAAGAGTGGCGTGAGGTTCACGGTGCGACTTAACTTTTGACCTGATTCCAACACGAGCGGCTCGTTTGTGTAGCCCAAACTCCGAGGAGCGATTGGACGTCCGTCCAGC